>Ga0209673_1000085_pt1 | contig 215647 bp, 176 predicted proteins | sample AraplaCol_mMS_r2_2_FD_184274 | JGI IMG/M metagenome (GOLD analysis project Ga0209673, IMG submission 184274) | Arabidopsis root microbial communities from North Carolina, USA - plate scrape MF_Col_mMS_r2 (SPAdes) (version 3) | ecosystem: Host-associated > Plants > Roots > Endosphere | place...
GCGCACGGAACTGGAAGTGCGGGGTGTCAAGGTTACAGGTGGTATAGCCGTTCTTAAAGCCGAAGATGGTGTTATCGTCCTCCCGTTTGGTTTGCTGGCTGTGTACAAAGCCTTCGCCGTACTGGGAGCGGGTATGATAGATCTTCGCCTTCTGGGTGTTGAAATTGTATCGCAGGGTATCGGAGTCGAAAGACTGATCGCCATCTTTCAGCTGCGGACGACCAAAAGGTTTACCAGTTTTATCCGTACCCGTGGAAGCCTGCAATACGCTACTGGCCTGGTCAAACTGCATCTGCTCGGCCGTAAGGTCTACTGTCTTATATTTCGTATTTGCATTACCGTATAGGTAAAACTGTTTACTGGGCACCACCAGTACAATGGAGTCTTTGGCTTTATAGTCAACCGGTGCATCCAGGCTATCTTTTGATACCCTGTATGAAATAGTATCTGGCGGACTGGCTTGCTGCGCATGTGCAGCAACCGCCATGAGGATGTTCGCTAAAATACAGGCATAAAGATACCTGCAGCAGGTAGTAAATAAAGTGCCGGGCATTGGAACGTTCTGACCATCGATGGTTAAACGGCAAATTTAGAAGCAGCCAGCATATAAAAATACATACTAACCTGAAGTATACTGGTATACTAAAGTATAGTGGCCGTCTGGAGCAGGTCCTGGAAATCAGCAACAGGTGTTTGATGTCCTAACATACCTGCAATACCGGTAAAAATATCTGCGGGCGTTTTGCCTTGTTTGCGGAGATATTGAATGGAAGTATCCCCCGCTGATTTGGAAAGTTTCTTATCCCCGGCTCCCATCAGCAATGGATGATGCCAGAAAGTGCAATGCTGAAAGTTATTGCCGGGCAAGAGTGAGGAAAGGTACAGCTGGGCAAGCGTAGATGGCCAGAGGTCTTCTCCGCGCACCACCAGGTCGACCCCGTAATACTGATCATCGATGATGGATGTTAACTGGTAGGCAGGAAAGCCGTCCCTTTTTCTCACCACGAATGATGACATGGAAGGCGGCAGCACAGCTTTGATATTTTGTCCGGAGAGGGTGTTGACATTTACCTGCTCCTCTCCTGTTGTGCATAATCTCCAGCTGACGTTTTCTTCATCCAGCGGAATTTCTTTGTAACGGCAGGTACCAGGGTAAATGCCGTCTGCACTGGCCGCAGCGATCTGGGTACGTGAACAGTTACACGCAAATACCTGTCCGCTTTCCCGGAGATGTTCCAGGGCTTGCCGATACAGCTCCATCCGGTGCAGCTGGGAATACGTTGTTTCAAATTCCAGGTAATTCCGTGGACCCTCGTCCCAGGGTATTTCCAGGAAATGGAGGGTATTAAAGATGTCTTCTACATATTCGCGGGTAGCGCGGTCGCGGTCCAGGTCGTCGATACGGAGGAGGATCCGGGCTTGTGTTTTCCGGGCAATGGCGGCAGTCAATGCAAAAGACAATATGTTGCCCACGTGAAGAAAGCCGCTGGGTGTAGGTGCGATCCTGGTTTTGCGGAAAGTAAGCGCCGGATTCATGACTGGCAAATTAATACTTAGCGTGGTAAAATCGTCTGAATAAAATTTGATTTGCATTTTTGAAATATTTCTACATATATTTGCAGCCCTGAATTAAGGAACGGATCGGTAGTTCAGTCGGTTAGAATGCCGCCCTGTCACGGCGGAGGTCGCGGGTTCGAGTCCCGTCCGGTCCGCATCAGAGGATCATCAGCAATGGTGATCCTTTTTTTATTTTACTCAACTTAACAGTTAAGGGGTTGATTTTCACGATTTAACAACAACATCGCCAACTCATCCTTCCTACCTTTATTTCAGCTTGACACTTTAATAACTCGACCTGGAACTCGACCCGGGTGATGGTCTTTAAAATGTCAGGATTATGAAGTTGCCGATCAAACTGATTTGTCGCACAAAGAGAGTGCATGAAGATGGTACTTCCACTGTTTTTATTCAATACTGTTATAATGCCAAACAAAAGACATTACTGCATACTGGCATTAATGTTCCTCCTGTTTACTGGAAAGCAAAACAGTGTTCTATTGCCGATAACCTGCCCATAGAATTTGGAGATCACGAAAGTTTAAACAAGGAGCTAAGGCGCCTATTCAGGATCGCCGAGGACCTGGTCACACATGCTGTCGAGACAAAAATACAGGACAAAGGTGCGTTCGTAAAGAAAACCTTCTCTCCCACCTTAGAGGAAACAAGTGTGGAGGGACGGGTTAATGAGGCAGCGAAGAAGGAGGAGGAAGAAAAAAGGTCCAAGCTGGATATTTATTATCAATTTGACGAGTACATCAAATCGAAAAAACGCAAGGTCAGTCCTGCTACCCTCACAGTGTATGGAAATGTGAAGTCACACTTACAGGCCTACGAAAAATACAGTAACAAAAAAATTACGTTTGAAAGCCTTGATTTTAGTTTCTACGAAGATTTTGTAGACTATCTCACCTTTGAGCATGTCCACATGCGCCGTCAGGAAGAGCTCACTGGTTTAAAGCTAAATACCATAGGTAAGACCATCAAACACCTGCGGGGTTTTATCAAAGACCGGGTGAAAAGAAAAATCATTGCTCCGATTGACCTGACAGATTTTAAGATACCCGAAGAAGAGAGTGACGCTATCTATTTAACACATCAGGAAATTGCCGCCATCTATCAAACTGATCTTTCAGCTCACCCGCATCTAATCGAGTACAGAGATTTATTTGTTCTGGCTTGCCTTACTGGGTTACGGTTCTCTGATTTCTCTACACTTAAACCGGAAGATCTGCAACGGGATATGCTCTATAAGAAGCAGGAAAAATCTGACCACTGGGTAATTATTCCTTTGAGGGAAGAAGCGAAGCTAATCTTTACCCGGCAGTTTAGGGACAAAATACCGGAACTGACCAACCCTGAATTCAACCGCCATATTAAAACCATAGGCAAACTGGCAGGTATTACCCGCCAGGTGAAATTCTCCTACAAAAAAGGTAGCCAAAATGTGGTAGTAACAAAACCTAAGTATGAATGGATTACTTCTCATACTGCCAGGCGGTCATTTTGCACAAATGAATTTTTAGCTGGCACTCCTGTAGAGTTGATTATGAAGATCAGTGGCCACAAAAGAACGAAAGACTTCTATAAATATATACGCATTACTCCGGAAGAAGCAGCTAATAAGATCAAAGAATTGTGGTTGGCAAGAGATGATATGAAATTAATTAAAGAGACAGTAGAAAAAATGGGAATAGCAATATAATTCGATTGTCTGTTGTTCAGCAATGGCGCTATGTAGTTGGCTCATCGGACAATCAGGAGAAATGATGTCTAAAGACTTATTTCACTCTATCCATCAGTTCTTCAATTCTACAACTTCTGATAATATCCGAACAGAATCGGCACTTACGCCCTTTAAATAGAATAGAAGATATTCAAGATTAACCTTTGCTCATTAGACCAAATTTGGTCGTAAAGATGCGTATCTGCATCCGGCATTCATTTTAGGTTCTTTCTCTGCCGTTCAATTTCTGCCAATACTAGCTTGACGACAAGCAACGGATCGCATTCAATCAGGCCCGCCAATTTTAAAATATCCTTCATAGAAAAGGATTCGCTTTTAGTCAGCCTCAAGGTCATGCTCTTATCATTTAGCCCCAGATCTTTTCGGATAACAGTGACGGGAATAACATCTAATAAATCATCGAACCCCTTAATGTTACCGCTTTCGATTAACCCTTTTACTGCCTTGTATCGCCTATCTTTGGTCATTATAGTCTAATAATGCAATAAAAATAGGGTTGCTATATATATTTAGGCACATAAAAGCCATCAATGGTAAAGTAATTAGTACTATAAATAATTATTTTATGCACTTATAGTGCTTTTTATGAATTAAATTTCTATATTTGTGATGTAAAACTAATTTTGCAACTTCTGTTAAAATATTAGAAGCTGCTTCTTTTCTGTCAGTGCCGGAAATATCTTCGGACGATAACACCAGGAACACTGTGGAAAGAAGAAGGCTCACGTTTTGCGTGGGCCCTTCTTTGCCGTTGTTCCTGCCTTCCGAAGAGGCTTCCGGCGCGGCGAAGGGGGTCCGCGCTTTTTTTGCGGTTCCTCTCTTTCCTCTTAATCACAAAACCGCAAACCTTGTATGAAACGCATGACTCAAACATCCAATGCGGCGTCAAACGACACACAGAATTTACTTAAGGATCTTTATCTACTTTTCGTCGTATTACCCAATAGCTTCCGTGATAAAGTCCTAGAAGAATGTAGCTGGAGCGTGCCGACATTCTACCGCAAGATGCGTAATTCCCAGTCCATGAGCAACGCTGAAAAAGAAAAGGTACTACAAATCGCCCTAGAACAAGTGAATAATGCACGCGATTTCTGTGCAAAGCTAGTGACCGGCCGAAAAGATCCATAATAAAGGCACCGAGATCAATCTAATTTATCCTCTAAAGTGACCGTGATTGATTTCAAGCCCCTGCAACTTCGCATGTGCTAATTTTACAAACAACTGCAAAAAATGTTTAGCATCATGCTGGGCAAAATGCACGGCCAGATCCACACAATCAGGACAACTAAATCATCTGTTGTTTCATGAGCAAATATAACAGTAGTGAAAGGCATACAGAAAAAATTATCCAGTCTCGAGAAGTATATTGTTATTGAAAGTGGATCGAACTTCAAACAAGACGATTGGACGTGCTCTTTTTGCGAAGTGTTTAACGCGTTGAGAAAGTCCAGAATCATCCGGACAAACCAGATTTTCGCAGATGAGATTGGACTTCACCAAACAGGTTTAAGCCATGTCCTCCGGGGTCGGCGCAATTTTCCCAACAACTATCGGTTGGAGGCGGAGAAACTGCTTCTCAAGTACCATAATAACAACAGAAATATACTGTCATATAAAGGTCTGAATGATTTTTCAAAAGCGACAGTGACAGACACAGAAAACAATGAACAAGTCGAGGCATCAACCATGGTCACCTTACCGGAAAGGCGTAACAGGCTTTGCGAAGAAATCGATAAACTTAAGAAAGAATGGTCGAAACTGAGACAGGAAGTTGACAGCCTAATGAGCAAGCTCATTATACTGCAATCTATGATCATAGAAGGTATGGAAGGATAGGAGAAAGGAGGCAGTCCCAACTGCTTTTTAAAATCTCGCCGGAAATTAGAAACGTCAATTAACCGAGTAAACTTCTTTAAAGAATCAGTCATGAATTTGGCTGGCCATATATATTTCACGTCTGGCCCAAGCAACCGTATGGCAAATGAAATGGGCATAGAAACGTCCTGCATATCGTTAATTTTTTGAAAATACTTACAAAATGGCGAGTAGTCAACTAGTAGGCATAAATAATCTGTCATTATTCGTTCAATCCTCATTGGATAGCGGCAGACATCATTGTGCAACTCCACCATTTTCCAGGTATTCGAAAAACAGATAGCGTCTTTGAATTCATTGATCAGTAAATACCAATAATATGGATAAGAAATTTCTCAATAAGCACTTAGGTATTATTTATGACCTGTTCGACTCTGCCGGGCTTCATGCCTATCTAAATGGGCTGAGGCAAATAAAAAATTGGGCACATCAACAATCTTGGAGGTATGATGCTTTTATATATGATAATGAACCCTTGATAAAAGCCGTCGATAAAATGGAAGCATTACTGGTAGCGGTATTTTCAATTGGCGGCCATATTTTGACTCAGTTTGGGCATAAACTGCCTGTTCAATCTAACGAATGTCCCCATTGTGAACGGGAATGGCAGGATATGCCAGCATCTTTTATCAAAGATCACCTGGAAACGATATATGATTTTTTAGAATTTACTGATTATGAAAGTTATTGTAAACACCTCTGGGAAATTACCCATTGGGGCCTGTTTACTAATGAAAAGGATCCTCCAAGGGAGAACGAAGATGCATTAATGGTCTATGAACACCTATCAGCCCTAATAAGATCCATTTTTTCAATCGGTGCAGTGATCCTGCAAAAATTTGATCACAAAATACCTAAGATAGAACTTGGGGCACCCTTGTGTCAAGCAAGCTTGCAAACTGACACAGAATCTAATGTTATCAATCCTCACATTGCATTTTTGCACTTGTTAGGCCATGAACTAAACACCCAGCTGTCAGGTATTTTCCAGACCATTGGAGTCTTAGAAAAATACCGCGATAAAGAAAGCGGTGTATTTAGCGCAGATACCGGTTACTACTTTACCACAATCCAAGGCGTTGTGGGCGAAACGATCAACGTTCTCAGTAACATGCTTGCTACGCCCCACATGGATGCTAACGGTCATTTGGTAAAAGGAGGCATTAGCAAAGAATCCTTTGATATTAAGAAATTTATCAGAGGCTTTAAGCGGCCATTTTCATTGTACCAATTGCATAATAAGGGCTTGAATATAAAAGTTCATTCCTTGCCAGAGGGTGGCCTCATTGATACGGACAAGGCTAAGCTGGCAATGATCATCAATAATTTACTGCATAACGCTTTCAAATATTCACATGAAGAAACAAAAGTCGTTCTGGAATGCTATTGTATTAATGGCGACCAGGTAACGATCAAAGTATCCAGTATGGGCTATCCTATATCAGATGATAAGATAGATCACCTATTTGAACCCTATTGGCAGATTGAGTCCGGCAAGGGTTGGGGTTTAGGGCTTTTTATTTGCAAGATGTATGCGGAGCTGCTGGGAGGAAACATTTCCGTTGATAGCAACGAATCCGGGCTTACCACTTTTACGGTGAATATTCCTGTATAACTCCCGTCTATTATGAACCTTGACGGACTTGTATTTACAGAACAAACCTCCCTGGTAGAGCCCCTATTTACGGTAGGGCGGCAACGGGAAGAACTTAACCTAGAAGCTATAGTAGATGATCTGAGAGAAATCAATGTAATTGCATTCCCTGTCAAATCCCCCAGCGGGGTGCTTGTTGTACCCTTATATCAGTTTGATGCTATAATGAAAGATTTTGAGCGCCTCCGGGAGACATTCGAAAAAAGGAAAAAGCGGGTTGGTAGTTACGTGCCCCCCTGAAAAAGAGAAGTATAGTCGAATTATTGGAGGTGACTATAATGAACCGGCGCAATATTGCGCCGGTTCATTTGCGATGGTTAAAATGTTATGCTCTTTCCATTGTCTGCAGCTATCGTTAGAATAGCGATGTACATATAGTAAGAACTAGCTTCCATATCTTCGCTTATCTCATTTTCACTTACAGTACAAAGTCTAAGTGTTGAAGAGTTAAGTCTTAAGTGTTGTGTTGTTTAGTCCAATGCGAAATTATTTCATCAAATGTTTGTTGGCTGTTAGCATGAAGCTTCTCCCTGAAAATATTAAACTTTTTCTTATCTCCTGCATCATTAGAAAATAGCGTAATAGCAAATTCGTCGACTAGGGCCATTACCTCAGTGTCAGTAGTAGCGGCCAATTCATTAATTATATCAGCACATCTGTCGATTACTGTATTGTTCTCTTCTGATACTTGTTTAAGTACAAAATCTGCAAATTGTGCGTATGCGAGAGTTGGAAACTCCGGTATAAAATTGGGAGATGCAAATTCCGGCATTCGTTCCGTTAACAATTCGGTTGCGTTGTTATATTTTATCATAATGGAAATTTAGCCATTAATTGTATTATTGTTTGAGTTATGGGTGCTGAATAAATTGAGTTTGGTCCAGTTGCTATTCTCATTGCTCTATTTGATTCTAGAATTTGCCGAACTATAAACTGTTTTTCAAATTTAGTAAGTTGGTTTGCGCTTGTATTCAGTAATTTTACAAGAGTGTTTCTTACTTCCGCAACTTTCTGCAAATGCCCAGTTTTACTTAATAACACACCTGTTTCTGCTTCATAAATTAATGCTGCCGCAGAACTTCCGTTGCCAATAGTTGCATCCGCTCTATAGAAAAATTCTAGTATTTCTTTGAGCCTGGCATTTTTTATAAACATAGATTCCCTGACGAACTCACCCATTCTCGCTGCGGTTCTTGCTTGTGCTAATAAGCGCAAAAACCTAACTCCACTACCAAAATTTGATTCGTTATATATTCTATAGTCATCTAAAGTTATGTACCCGTCACCATCAATAAGCCAAGTAAAAGTACCAGACATTTCTGGTACTTCAAACGTCGCTTCAGATCCGCTTACAAAGCCTTTTATTTGATCCCAGAGCCCCATATTATTTCGTCCTTCCGAAACCTTCAATTTTAACGGCTTATTATTTTTGTCATTGGAAGAGCCTTTGCTTCCCTCAGACGTATTAGCGTTAATGTTGAATGTACCATTTTTTAAGGAATTGAATATTTCATTAAATCCGACATCTCCCGGTCTATAAGTGCCTTCCCACAAACCGGAGGGGTCATTGTGAAGTACTGGATTATTGAATCCGAACCTATATCCTGTTAGATCATAAGCTAGTTCTGTTGCTGGGTCAATTCTTAAGAATCTTCCTATTTGTTGGTCATAGGTTCTAGCATTAAAATCGTATAATTCCAGGCCACTGCCATCGGAAAATTCTTTGCTCTGTAATTCATTTCCATTAAACTTCTTGCGATTTTCCTGATAATTTGTTCCTCTTAACGCGCTACTACTTATCCCCGCCATAGTTAATCCGAACGGATAATAATGAGTCTCTTCTAACAAAGGCCCACTCACAGCCAGTACCGTAACATTATCAAAGAGCATATCCTGTTCCGTCTCATTGCTGGTATACACATACAGAAAACCGCTTTTCGTGACCGGCATCTTATCCACGGTCAGCGTCTGCAACTCATCCGGTTCTCCCTTTACCTGCCTAACTCCACTATTCTCTTCCACTAAGTTAAACTGATCATCGAACAATACAAAATTCAAATATGCTTTCGGCTTATCCTGTTGGTTCTGATCAGCATCCCTCTCCTTCAATCGTTGGTAATCACTGCCGTTAAAGTTGCCAAAGGGTAATACCCTGTCAACCTGCCTATTACCATGGGAGGCATCTCCACTTATTCCCCCTCCAAAGGCCTGTAGCAAACCAGCCACCATATCTTCCGGACTTACAGATTTATTGTCCTTCGGCCCGTTCGATTTATAGAACGCACGGGCGCCAATCTGTATCGTATCTCCTGCCATTACTTTTAACACCAAGGCAGGACCAATCTTCTTACCATCCTTCGCATTCAGCTTAGCCACATACTGGTTGCTACCAGCCGTTTGATCCTCCGGATAGCCTACCGGCTTTTCCGTTCTTGTCTCTTCAACATTGCTGAACAATGCTGCTTCGGTCGGCGCATTAGCCGCTTCCATTGTAGCCGTATATACAGATAGACTCTTCTGGTCGGTAAGTACCGTCCGCACATTGCCAAGGTGATCCTTCAGAAAGTAATCATAAAAATACCTAACCGGCTGCCCAGCCACATATACCGGCCGTATCCGCCCTTCTTCATGACCGATGAGTTCTAATGTGTCATTCCGGTAAACAAATCCGCCGATATAATCGGTAGTTGTAATCTTAGCAGTAGAAGTAGTATTATCGGCAACAATCTTCCTCAGCTTGTTACCTGTAGCATCATACAGGTATCGAATACTGCCTTTACTTTTGATAACAATACTATCAGGTAGATTGAGATGATTATACCTTATGGTGTCTATATTCTTATTCAGATCTTTGACCAGGTTACCGATGAAGTCATATGTATAGTCAACCGTTTCATTATTATTAATCTCCTTAAAATCCCCCAGCTGGCTCGCGGTGTTATTCTTCCTGTCTGTTACAAACGACATTTTATTACTGTTCAGCTGGTAACCATACTTCAAGCTGTCTATGGTCTGTATGCTAGTACCATTCATACCCTTTTGTCGCATAGACAGGATATTGCCATTAGGGTCATAGACCAATTGATCTACTGAATAGTCCTGTTGTGTCTTATCCCAGGTTTTACTTCCAGCTTCATTGTTCTGGTTAAAATCGGCTTTTGTCAGCCGGTTGGCATTATCATAGGTATATCCATAGGCACGGCCTTTCCCGTCACTACGGCCCTTCCATTTAATGCCGGAAATGTTACCATTCACCTGGTTAGTAGTAAAGCCATAATCATAGCTGAGCTCCTGACCAAACCAACTGGTATAGCTGATAGGAGTATTCACATAGCCCTTGTTGATACTCTTCAGCCAGCTGCGAATACTATACTCATAATTGAGGGTTTCCAGTTGAGTACCGTCCTTTACATGTAAACGTTTTGTTTTCAGTTGCCCCAATTCATCGTAGGTACTTTGGGCAATAGTCAGCTGGGCGCTGTCGTTCAGCTTTTTGATTACTTCTGTTACCCTGCCGGCTGCATCGTACAACATCTGGGTCATTATCCTCGTCTCGTGAGTGAGCCCGCTGCGCAGGTTGGTATGGCGATGCATGGTCCTCAACAGCTTACCGCTGAAGTCATATATACTGCTCACCACATCTTTGCCTCCACTTACATTGTCAGAAATAATCTGCTGAACCCTACCCTTATCAGTATAATACGTAGTGGTCGTCAGCCACTGATCTGTACCCAATACCCTCACTTTAGTACCCGTCACCAGCCCTCGTGTTATATTACTGGTGGTACTGATAATCTCCGCATAAGAGCTGCCGGAAAATGTGGGATTAGTAAGATCGCCTGTTACGACATTATGCTTACCGGTATAGCTGTAGTCATCATAAAAAGTGTAGGTCAGCGGTGTGAGCGCACTAGCGGTGATAGTGGGTAAAGGATTCACCGCTTCGATACTGAATGTATCCTGTTTTGCTGTTGAATCGATCAGCGCATCTGTTGCCCCACCGACTCCGGTATCAAACCCGCCATCAAACGTAATGCTTTTCCGGGCGATATATTTTGCGCGGCCATCATAGTAAGCAAACTCCAGGTCTGCCTGTTCAGGAATGGTATGCGTGATAGTCTGGGTATTGGAACTAGTTTGGTTCATGCTGGTTTGCAGCGCATCCCGTGTAGCAGCTGAGCTATACAGTGCCGTCATAGTAGGCCGGTTCAGCCCATCATAGAAGGTGACAAGCCACTTTTTATCAGTGGCATTCCTCATGTTTCCATCACGGCTACACACCAACCTGTCCCGCAGGTCATAGACCATCTCTGTTGAGTCAGCACCAGGCACTTTCTTCATCGTTCTTCGGTTACGTCCGTCATAGCGGTAAAAGAAACAGAGCTCACGGGCAGTTGTGGCATCTATTACCCAATTGAGCCTTATTAGTTCTACTGCATTGGGAGGGATCACACAACGCAGGTTGCCAACATCGTCATATACATAATAAGTGCATAGCCAGCCTACATGTCCTTCTTGCGCAATGTCTGATAGTTCCGTTTTCTTCAATACTACCTGGCCATCCATACTTTTATATTCAATTACACGTTTACCCCGCTCATCCCTGGTTACATTTTTATACAGCTTATTTGTTCCATAAATACGGCTGGCGCTACTGGTGGGGACTATATTCCCATTTGACGGCATGTCCCAAATATGCACACTATCTGCAATTGTATTTAGCAGGTATTGTTGTTCTATTGGTTTATTACCACCCTTTTCTAAACCGAGAGGATCATTTTTTGCCCATGTATTCCCAGGTGCATATAACCTTAATGCCCGGTTCAATGGAGAGCTTTCGTATTCTGTCTGACTATAATAAATTGCCTCCCCGGAGGCACCTGGATTCTGGAGTGTATCCTGATAAAAAGCCTTCTGAGCGTTGAACGGATCAGTCTTGAACTTACCATCACCCATACTTCCTGCATAAGGCAAGTATTTATACTGTTCTCTCCCATAAGCGTCATATAGCAGAGGTCCAACCTGGTCCTTCCCCGACGGGGTCATACCTTTATCAACCGTTTGCAAGAGACGGCCCAGTCCGTCAAAATACTGTGTGCTTTGCCTTACAGTATCGACGCCTGTAGAGCTGGTAACAACTGCCGGATTAGAGGTAGGCATACTGGGGTACCAGGTACGGATATAATTGATGGTGGGACTTGTGTAAGCACCAGGAACAGTAACGGGAACAGCCACAGGACGTGTCAGCCCGCCGGGCGCCTGAGCAAACACCTCTGCAACAAAGCCGGATAGCACACTTGTTAAAAATATCCGGTAAAGCCAGAAACTATAATTACTTATCACGCTAATTCTATTTTACTAAATGAATATTAATTTTCACTACAAGGACCAGAACTGTATACAACAATGGTTTCACCTGGGCCGTAACTATATGTAACCCAATAAGTGCACTCATACTTATGAGTGGTTATCATTTCCGAGGCTACCAATTCTCTTGTACCAGTCTCACATACATTGTTGACAGCTCGGCCTTGGGCACAAGTAGGAGGTAAAGGACAGGTAGGCGAAGGACCTGTGTTAATCCATTTATTTGTATTATAAGAAGGGCTATAGGGGTTCATGTCCTTTTGCTCTGCTTCTCCCTCCCCTGTATTGCTATTCCATGCGTCAACAACGCACCTTGTCTTGCCCGTTGAACGCCAGTCTGGAACTACCACACAAGCTGCATTTAAGCCGTTATCCACCCATCTTGTAGAATTATAGGAGGCACTCGTCGGATTGATATCCTTTTCTTCTACTTCCTGCTTTCCTGTAATATATCCACCAGTGCCTATCTGACAACGATCACTACCAGTAGATTCCCATAAAGGAGCTGAGGTGAGGGGCATTCGATACTGATACTCATATTGCTTAGTAATTTTTCCATTCTGATCTTTGATTAACTTCAATCTGCTAAAGGCATCATATTCATAGTAAACCACATTACCCATTTGATCACTTTTCGACGTAACACCAATTAAAGGCTTGTGTGTATATGTATTTATATTTGATTCAACCGGATATAATCGTAGCTCATCAATATAACCAGTACCGCTGATAGAAAAGCTACTTTGCCCCGTCAACTGATGCTCATAATATGTCCATCCATTAACTGAACGCCCCTTAATGGGGTAACCCGTTTTGGTACCTGGGATATTGTAAGCCGAAGTATTTTTTGTCCAATATGTAATAGTATACGTGGCAGAGTTATCAAATAATTTTGTTGTACTGATCGCGCCATTATTCAAATTATAACATCTTAAACCAGTTGGAGAACTGTTATCTAAAATAGTTGGCCCACTATATGACCAATTGCCTTTTCCGGACGATTCAAAAGAACTGTAGGCCACCGAACTGTTGGAGGCATTTAAGACTTCAGCAACGACGTACTGGCCATCATAATCCCAAATAAAACTATTAGTTATTCCCTTGACTTTGTATTGCACCAAGTTAGTGTACTGCTGGTCGTAATCTTCATATAAGTATTCATCGGGGATACTGTCCGGAGAGAATGGATTCATATTGACAATAGCCTTGCTTTCGACAATTTTACCATTCGAAAGCCTAAACTGTCTCTCATACTTATAGACTAACCTGTCACTTGTCCCCAATTTTCTATACTTCATGAAGCTCACTACATCCGAAATTCTATTTCTTCTGGTCATAGTGTCTAATATCGCCGTGCCCGTGTAGTCATAAGGATACATATACTCAACACGGTCTAAAGAATTGTCAGAGTTATTTTTAGATGCCTGCTTTAGCTGATTGTATTGATCATAGGAATTTGTACCAATCGTTGTTAAACTATCACCGTTCGAATACTCCTTAACGATAGTACTATCTAATAAGGTTTCAAAGTCATATATTGGATAATAGCCAATGAGCTTTTGAGCTATATACATTGCCTCGCAATCGCCCAAGCACATTTCATAGATATAGTTGGTATAGCCGAAAATTCTAGCTCCATAGTAAATGTCAGAGTAATTATTCTTGTATTTTCTTTCCTCTTTACGTAGTAATTGGTTATTGTTATTATAATGCATTATGGAATTAACAGAGCCATTGAGCGGTGAGGCCATTTGCTTATAAGCTGGTAATGTAGCGCTTAATTGAGAAAAACTGCCAATGCTATTTGTGGCCACATCTGTGTTGTTGTGGAAGTAGGTTACTGTTCGCCCATTTTTCGTCCCATCTTCACTTACTTCCTCCTTTGTAACTATGCTGTATCCTACGGCATTTATTGAACCAAACAGACTAGGTGAGAAATATCCGTTTCCGTTTACTTCGTCAATATTATAGGTATAGGTAACTACATAGTCAGTAGTTATAATATTCCTTTTTACCCGGTATGACCTAAACAGGTCAATAGGTAAGATCGATTTCCCGTCACTGTATGTATAAATAACCCTTTTTAAAATTGAGTCACCAGAGTCAATATGATTAATAGACTTAATTCGTAGCCCATTCCCTGAAGTTATTTGGTTTGTAGTTGAATTGAAATCCGGCACCCAATAATTATTAAATTTGTTTAACTCATAATCGAATACAACCCGTCCTCCGGTTGGATATCTTACCTCTTCCAAAATACAGGCTTTAGTATAAACTAGGTTTGCCGAATTGTTATTTCCATTGTTACCTAGTTCAGGTTTATTATATCTTACAGGATTAGGTATCAAAGAGGTGTTCGATAATTGACCATTGTAAAAGCCCCATAGATCCTGTGCGAAGGAATTCTTTTTAGGCAAAGGAGTATTATTATATTTGAAAGAGTGAGTCAACTCATTATTCTCTTTCACATTCAAAAGTTTAAGCCGATAAGATGCGGTGTTTCCGTCTAGGGATGGATTGAAGGGCTCAAAGCCATTTCCCATTGTTTCTGATGATATGAAATATCCGTAATTAAACTTGTAAGCCTTAACATTCTGAGATCCCGTAACAACAGATATGCTATCCAATTTCTTAGCGCCAATCATATCATTTCTATCTGAAACAACAAAATTTATCTGCCCTTTAGGAAAAACAATCGAACTTAAATAAACATAGGATTCTCTTGAACGAGATTGTGATTTCATAATCGGGTCATGTATATTAATCAGCTCTAGTCCAAGATATCCTCTCATAAAGACGCCCCCATGTCCAATTGTGGTCATTTCATTTGAAATCAAAGTTGCTTTCTGATATTTTTCCGAATATTTAGGATAGCTATCAAATACGCCGGTTTTCGTGTAATTGAAAAGAATCTGCCTTCTATTCTTGCTCACTATCTTTGTTAGCATCCATATCTTTGCAGACGGGTCATAGCCAGTACTTGTCCATCCATCGAAGCTGTCCGAGCCCGTAAGGGTTTTAACAACACTCTTCTCTTCAAAATAAAACTCCTCGCCAGCGGGAGTAATAATTTGCCAACCATCATTATACGTCTTTACCGAATATCCTTTTTTATTAAGTACTACAATTTTCTTAGTTTTGAAATCAACTATAAAGCTTAATGCGTGGCCTAAAAAATTTGCCTTGAAAATGTCAGGCTCTGAGTCCGTCGTATTATCCGTAAAAAGTAGCTCATCACGGACGTTAAAATCGCCGTTAATGGGTACATAATAGTCTGTTGCAATTTTGTATGAATGCATTACAGACGGATCATTTATTGGGTATGGATTAGACCAGCCGGCGCCATTTGACGTACTGGGGTATGTATATCGCATTGGAAATTCAGAAGGAATGGGAGACCCATGAAAATCGGGGAGCATCTTTCTATATTCCCGCCGGGCAGTGGAGTCATATCCAAAATCGTCCACATCGTTAATTGTTTGCACTACGCTACCAATTTGCAGATCCCACCCGAGGCCCACCCAACTGGCATCCTGATTTACACGAATGCCGACTGCATGATATGATAATGCCAAAGGTACTTTTATATCATCTTCTGCAATCTCATATAATGGAATGGAGATATCAGGTATCCCGGTATACTCACTCACTGGCATTTGATCATACTTCAAAAACTGATAAGCAGTCGGTGAAACAGGATTTAGATTGTCAATATTTGATTTATAGGACTGTCCCTGCAAGGCCAATGATAAAAGAGTAAGACAACCACTTAGCAGGGGAACAAAAACTTTATTTATCATAGATTAAACGGAGTTTTACTAAATTATTCTGTATTATAAGGCTATTAAAATTTACAGCTATTCATATGTTGCGCAGCAGGCCTCGGAATCGAGCATCTGTTCCAGACGTGCACGCCGCAGCTGCACCCAAACTTTAGCTTACCTCTGGTGATTGTTGTCCTGACAGTCTTTGCATGCTGATATTATTTTTCATAGAACTTATATAGGTTAAATGTCTATAACAACGTTATTGATCACTATTTCCAACTATTTTTTATTAGCATTTCTTCCAGATGACTGTTGCGCATTTCCAATCTGCTGACACTTTGTTTTGCTTCTGTTATCTCCTTCTTCATATCAATTAAGTACAATGTCAATTCCTCTACTTTCTGCAACAGCTGCTTATTCATTTCTCCTACATCCAACCCGTCTTTCTCTACCTCTGTCCCAGATGGAATACCTTGTAAATGCCCATTTGCTTTGATATACTCTTCTACTTGCTGCAGCGAAGGCAATTGATAATCGGCTTTAAACACATAATCAGGCCAACCGGTCTGGATTACCTTAACCCTTTTCGAAAAGATATCGCCGTTTACAGCCAATTTAGCCTGAGGGTTATTGGTGCCTATGCCTACGTTCCCATTAGCATCTATGCGCATTCGCTCCTGGGCGCCATTTGTTGAGAATATCAGAAATCCTCCGGCTGTCACGGCGTCAAGATAATTGGCATTATTGCGAGTAAATGCTATCCTTGCTCCGTTGGCCTGAAATTGTATATTGCCCAACGATCCTGCTATATCGAGCTTCTCCGCAGGAGAAGAGGTGCCTATCCCTACATTGCCGGAATTTATAAAGCTATTCCCATCTGTATGGAACTGTATTTTTAGCACACTAGAATCCTGTTTTGGCGCGCTGAACATTCGCAGCATGGAAACTATTGGGCCGGTATTGGAACCTCCAGGCCTCAAGTCCACTGCATTATGGGCGTAAGTACCAGGGCGGCTTCCTAATACCAGGCTATGGCCCGGCCATTGAAAATAGCTGTAGTTCCACCCATTGATAGATTGGCCACTGTTTAGGTATATCCGTCCACCTTCTACATGGAGTTTTTCCAATGGTCGGGTAACGCCGATAGCAACACTATCTGCCGTGACTTTTTGGGCGTTAACCACTACAGGTAACAAAAATGCTGTCAGCAGTAAAAAATTGGTCTTCATATAATGTCATTGATGTATAATTCAAAAATTCCTTTAAGTTTAAGTTCTACGAGGATTATCTTAATCAAGGTTATATTTAAGGTCTTGGAGCTTGTAGCTCCCGCTAATGTTGTTGCGGCTCCTTAGAATGTATTTCATTATACTGCCTCAACTGATCAATTTGTTTTTGCTGATCAATCAGATAAAGAGTAAGTTCTTCTATCTTCTGCAACAACTTTTTATTCATTTCTCCCAGGTCAACTCCTTCCTTTTGTATTTCTGCAGCAGAAGGAATATCAGGTAAATGTTTATTCTGTCTTATGAAGCTGGCTACCTCAGACAAATGGGGCAGCTTGTAATTTTCAGAGAAAACATAGTCGGGCCAGGATGAATAGCTTTCAACTTTTACCCTGGTGAATATTGCATCTCCATTGACGGCCAGTTTATAGCCTTTAGTATCTGTAGTACCAATGCCAACATTTCCGTTAGTTGCATTACGTGCGCCGGCTAAAATTATATCTCCGTTTGATTTAAATAACAGTGGCGCATAGTAACCAGCCGCATCCTTTCTGACTGCGTAGAACTCGAGTGTTGGACCGCTTACATCGGCACTGAAGTAACCATCTTTTCTTAGTGATGCCTCCCAAAGCAAGGGTTTGCCTGTTGCCACGCTAGTTGTAGTTTTTACACTGAATTTTAAATCCATATAGGCAGCTGCATCTCCGTCGCTCAGCATATTTACACTCCCTCTTGTGCTGCCCATATCTACTGTCAGTTTCTCTCCCGTGGCCGGAGTACCAATACCAACATTTCCCCCGGTTGTTAACGTTCCCTTCATGTTCAAATTTCCTGAGCCATCCAAAAACATTACCTGATCCGCATCAGTGGAATAGTCTATAGTTCCGTTGTCGTGTGCCAGCCACCGAAACCTGAAGAGATTAGCTTTAGCGCCGGTTAGCCCATAGTTTATAGAACCGTTACTTTGATAGATAAACCCTGATCTGAAATTCGAAGTATAAAGCCCGGTCGTAATGGTATTAGTATATGTATTCGGGAAATTAATGGTGCTGAAAGTTTCTGTCTGAGCGGCTAGCCGAGTGCATATTAGTAATCCAGCAGTAAAGCAAAAGGTGATTTTATTCATATTGGTTTAATTTACATAAGAGAATAGGGATAAAAAGCTTTCTCAATGATAAAATTGCATTCACATTACGCATAGTATCTGCGCGCCCTGAATAGCGGTTAAAAATTATAGCCCAGCCTTAATTTTATCGGGTCCGTTCTGGGTATATGCTGGTTATACAGAAAATCATACAGCAGGATAATATTACCTTTCAGCTTACTGCTTACTTTGTACTTCTTGCTGATACCCAACAGCGCACTCCCCTGCCAGTTCTCAATGTCCCTTAACTGGTCTCTATTGGTGAATGCAGCATTATAGTTCTCTTCAAAGCCACCGTTGACATAGAAAGACCCTTTCAGCTTCCAGTCCAGAAAAGAACGCAGGCCCAGCCCCTGGTGCGAAAAACGGATATTATTAAATCCGGTGCCTAGGCCGAGCTTATAAGCGGCGCCCAGACCAGCACTGCCGTTCTTATGGAACTTGTAAGCGATCTGTCCGGCAATATCACTGGTAGTAGGGAAATATTGCGTGGAACGCGCAAATTGCATGTTACCGCCGAATTCCAGCCTTTGCAGAAAACTTTTGGTCTTCATTTCATTGGGCTTGAAGCCGGGCATATCTGCGGCGTTGTCCACATCGGGGAATTTATCTTTTAGCTCGTTGAAGCGTTCGCGTGCCTGCGACATCTGCTGGCTCACGGCTGTCTGGGCATTTGGGCCTCCCCCACCCAATCGCTGCTGAATAAGCCGTTCTACCTGGGTACGGGTTTGCAAGCCTTCCAGGTTGGCTGCGGAACCGGCGGCGGAGAAATTAAATAAGCCGGCCAGCTGGGAATTCTTTTGCAGGAAATCGTTATAAGCAGGTACTTTCTTCAGCATCTCCAGCGCTTTGGCCTCTGCTTTCTTTTTATCCTTCAGCAGTTCTTTATATTCCTTGAGCTGTTGTCCGTAGTAGTAGGTTTCCTTATTGAATTTCTCCAGGTCTTTGGTGAAACCGGTATAATACGCCAGCTGCTCTTTGAGCTGCTGCTTACGTTCCCGGATGTAGGCCTTGATCTGTTCTGCCTGTTGCAATTGCGCCTGCAGCTGTTGTACACTTTGCAAGGAACCGTTCACTTTATCCTGCAGGGCTTTGGATTGTCCGCCCAATGATTTAGCGTCTTTGAGAAAGGATAGGGAATTCTGCAGAGTATCCAAGTAACCGGTGTAGCCAGCGCCCAGCTTGGAAGGATCATATTTGCCCGCTTTTTTTTTTAACCTGGCCTGCAGGTTGCCCATAGAATCGATAGAGCGGGAAAAAATGTTCTTTGCCGCAACAGAATCTATCTTTGCCAGCCTGGCCTGCATTTTCTTTTCCTGGCGGGCCAGGCGTTCCAATGCTTTCTGAGAGCGCTTGTTCACTTGTTTCTCAAAGTGACGGGATTTACCGCTGACCTGGGAAAAGTACTTCTCCGGAAATTGGCTTAAAGCCCTGCCGGTGCTATCTAACCAGCCTCGTTTCAATGCAGGTAATTCCTGTGCATTTAGGTGCAGCCATTGCAATAGCAATGCCATCATAAGTAGATATGCAATACGCATACTTAGGGTATATATGTTATCAAAATTTACTTGTTGGAGACAGTTAACTTATAGAATGGGATATCATGCCGGGGCATGGGAGTATTAAATTTTATGCGTAAACCCTTCTCCATTGTTTTAAACCCCTGCCGGGATAGGGAAGGGGAATGGCGCGGCAGCAATGCCTTCCCCGGTTTTAGACCAGTGAAAGGCAAATCATTCAGCTAGGCCGTTTACACAAAATTTTTAATAGTCTCCGGGGCATAAATATGCATCTGCAGTTTTGCATCTGCATCTTGTTGGGATTTCCATCATGTGGTTCAGAAATCAGTTACTGTCTTGGGCCAACTCAATTATGTACTCTTAATTCGTTCTATTCATCGCTTATGTAATTAGATATAGGAAAATGTTGTTTATTTCATATCATTACTGAACATACTGCAGCAAAGAAAGAATATTTTTTTGAAATGCTAGTAAGTTTTTCTGATGAACAACAGAAAATATTGCAAAATACATTTCAACAGAAGTACGTACTATACCCATATTTGAATTTAAAATATTTAATGTTTTCTTTATTTCATTTGCTGCTGCTAAATATAGGCTAGTCCGGTTATCTCATTCTTAAAATTTATTATTCTTTATGGGAATAATAAATTTTCCATACTCGATGTCATATTTTTTCTACTGGCTTTTGTATTCATTACCCCGGCAGCAGTTCTAAGCTAACCAGTGATCCATCATATGCTTTAACAACAAATAGCAATAGGAAGCAATGATAATGTATAGCATCCAGCGAAGCACCACTGAATAATACTCTCTGGCATTATATTCCGGGAAGAACAAGAATCGCTTGCTCTGCAAGACGTTTTTGGGTTGTTCCGCCACCGTCTTTTTAACCTCACTCATCCCTTGTGAGACAATAGTCTGTATGGTTGTAGTATCCATAGGAGGGGAAGTAACTTTTAGATTTTCCAATTTCTTTTCAAAACCACCTATTTTTTCTTCCAGTAAAGAAATGGTATTTCTCAGATTATTGACCTGTTTTACCATTTCTTTGTGCTGCTCGATAAAATCAATCAGCACCAGAACCAGACTGTCCTTTTCTATATTTTCCATATTCTTCATGTTCATACTTCGTTTCTTATTATTTAAAAAATGAGCTTGTCATCTCGGAGGCCTCCGCTTCTTTTTACGCTTAGCTTCTTTTAAAAGCTCTGGATTAATAGATTGGTCCGTATATTCTGGCTTCAATAATCCGTATAACAATTGGTTAAGTTCCTGTGCTATGGTTTTCATCTCCTGTTGCAACCGGAATAGCGGCGATTTTTCCTGGTGCGCCTGCTGCCATGTTTGTAATAATAATTTTTGTGCTGGGGTACTTGCCCGATATTTAGGGGTTTGTTGTCGTTGAGCTGCCTCAAGGAATGTTTGCTTGGCTTGTTTATCCACCAGTGTTTTTTTCAGGTGTAAAATTTGCTCAATCTTTGACAACGGAAATCCCACTTCGCTGCCTTTTATTCTTACCTTCTTATCATCGATAAAGGCAATCCCCCGACTTTTCAATACAGTGTAACCTAATTTTTGCATCAATTCTGCAAACTCCTGATAATTTTTCACCTGTTCTAAGGTTCGTCGAATATCATTTTTCAACCGTTCTTTTCGGGTATTATGTTGGGGGATTAACCGTAACTCTTTGGGTAAAGAAGCACGAGGGCCTAATACCTCCCTTAATTTATACTGCTTTTCAAGCTTACGACAAAGGGTCATCATCCGGCGTTTACTGTAGCTGTCACTAGCAACTTTCCCATCAAAGCCAACCCGGTTAGCTATAATATGAATATGTGGTTCTCGGGTATCTTTATGTAAAATGATCAAGTATTGATTATTCTCTACCTCGAATTCCTTTACACACGCTTCTCCTATTTCTATGAGTTCGTCGCGGTTAATGGTATCTCCCGGAGCCAGCCGGATGGGAAAATGGAATACCGGTTTTTCTACCCGTTTGCTTAATTGGGCAACCTCTCTGAATTGTGCAGCCAGTTCGTATTTATCACCGAAACATTTGTTGTAGACCAGTACTTCTGCCCGGTCTTTATGCTGTACCCCTTCCAGCTGGGATAACTGTTCTTTCTGCTCTTCACTCAGTTCCCGTTTATCTTCCAGGTTATAACTGATGCAACCTAAAAAGGAACTTCCTGTAATCGGACGGCCTATCATTGCAAATAATTTCTGATGAGGGTTACCAGATCCTTCAATTCATTACATAGTGTCAGCAGGGCAACCCGGTCGAGCGGCGTTAGGACATCGGTTACACTGTTATGCTTTTTGGCAAGCTGATTCAGGTTAGCTGCGTTATGATTGAGCGTACTGGTAAGGGCCATTACTTCTTTAGGCAGCGTTTTTACCTTACTGTCAACTTGTCCGTTCAGCCCTAATTGTAGCAGGTATTCTGATACGGCAAAACCCGCTTTTCTGGCCTTTGCTTTAATGACCATCTTTTCATAGCTGGTACATTTAATAGGTATTCGCTGCCCTTTTGTTACCTCCTTCTTAGGGCGCCCTCCTTTGTTTCTTACTGGTTTATTTGCCTCCTCCATAGTCGTTCCCTCTTATTTTTTTGAATCCCCGCGAGGCGGATGAAAAAAATACCAACCCTCATCCGCAGGTAGCGGATGAGGGGGCTGGCGTTTTGGTGCACACCAAAACACTCCTTGCTCCCCGAGCGTCTGAAAGACGGCTCTTCTCCCGGGCAACCTATCCTACGGCGGATGCCCTTTTTTAGCTGTTTCTCTAGCGATATACGTTGTTCGGGCAACGTACTTATATGCATGTTTATTCATGTTTTTATGGGTCTTTTATACTGATCTACTTGTTGCATTTTCAGTGGTCCAATAATACCAACAGACTTTCTATCTTTCAGAACACTTCCCGGGCCGGTTTATCAAAAAGCCGGAAAAATAATTAGTGGAAATATTGGCAGTAAGGCCAGTTTTTTTGCAGGGATTATTTTGATTAAAGCAGCGAATCCCTGTTAAAAACCTTTGGACTGTTCACGCCATATCTGCGAATATTGTCTTTTAAATCCAGCCATAAACGGATATTGTAATCGGCCATCTCAAAGATTTCCTCCGGTGTCAAACTGTAAGGATTGATCATATGGGTAGTTGTTTTCCGCTGCAGCAACTCATTAGCTGGTTTGTTTTCTTGTGAAGCGGCAGGTTTAACTTCCGCTTGTTGCTCCATGCAGGAGAAAACATTAGGTGCATAACCTTCTCCTATTTGCAAACTCTTGCCAATGGCAATGCTATTGCCGAACAATTTTATTTGCTTGCCGCTGTTTAGTATCAGCGTTCTTCTTTTAAAATCTGTCATGATTATATTTTTTTGAATGAATAAATTTTTCATATACGGCGTCCTTTCCCCCGGGAAACCTCAACATTCTTCATGATCAGCGCTAATCCCTTCGCTCTGTTGAGTGATTGCATTTCCTGTTGGACCTGGTGAAAATTTTGAATTAACCACTGATTCAGGTCTTTTTGACCCTGGTAGAAAACACTAATATCCTTGTACCGGGAGCTATATTTTAATGCCTGTGCCGTACACTTCATACCGGCAGTATCCCGGTCCAGGTACAGGTTAATGGCATCATGTTTCTCCATCAACTGACGGTTCTTTTCAAAATAGGACAGGGAGTTTAATACCAGTAAATTAGTGGACGAGAGATCCCGGTTCTGATAAAGGACGAGCAAGGAAAGAAAATCGAAGAAACCTTCAAAAACGGCTACCTCGCGTACTCCATTGTCAAAAAAGGTAATCCCCTTCGGAGAGCTGCCACCTTTAAAGTAGGGATTGCGTAGTTCGTATCCCCCACCATTATTCGCAAAACCAATGGCATTATACTGTTTACTAGCTAGTTCATACCAGACCTCCTGGCAATAAGCCTGCGCAAGCTCGACTGGTATTTTTCGCTGGCCTAAGTAATGGATCAACGCTGGAGAAGTGATGGGCCCCGTGGAAACGACACGTATTTTTTTCCTTTCACTGGAAGAGGACGGGGTGTTTATTGGGCCGGAGGCCTGTATTTTTGTAGTGGATTGCTGAGGAGCTGGTGAGTAAACACGATGAAAGGAAAAAGAAGTTTGTAGTATTTCCAGCAATTCAGGAATGGAGCAACCGTAGTATTGCATCCCAAAATCAATAATACTCCCTCCCCTACCCACACCATGATCATACCATACATTCCGTATACGGTCCACCGTAAAGGAAGGAGAAGTATCATTCCTGCCGGGAAGAGGTGACCGGTACAAATAATCTTGTCCGGTGATTTTTTTCGGTTGGTACCCCAAATAAGCCAGGTAATCTACCAGGTCTATTTGTTTGGCCTGACCCAGTGACAGCTTTTGCATACTTAAAACTATTAAGCATATGATCAAAAATTCCGGTTACTGGTCATTACTTCCCTATTGCTCGGGGCTAAGCAACCGCTGAATATCCTGCCAAAGGAAATATACCCTTGAGCGGATCTTGTAGGGCTTTAGCTTGCCATGCTTCACCCAATCATAAATTGTTGGCCTGGTTATGTCAAACATTTTGCACACCTCTGCTATTTTATAGAGGGGTTTGTACTGCATACCGGGAGTTTGGTACACTGGAGGTGCTGCGACGGACAGAGCTTTTTCAAACTGGATAATTTCTTCCCGGATAATAAGTCGTATCCGCTGCCAGAACTGATCGGGTTCGTAGGGAAATAACATGGGAGTGGCGAGCTGAACGCTCTCATTCTTCACTGATTCTTTCATCACCTTTGATTTTATGACTGTAATATAGCTTTGGAGGCAAGCGATAAAAAGCTATGTATAGATAATGTTGTAAACAGGTCTTATTTTTCACAAAGGGTTGCCCATTATATTTGGATCGCGGGTGACCAGGCTGTAAAAGGGCATATAAAAAGCCATTGCGCCGAGCAATGGCTACCTATATTATGGTATAAAGGCTATTAACCTACCACTTTAATTTCCAGTTCTTTTAATAATAGCATCCCTGCTGTGAATTCCTGATCCTCAAAAAACCGGTAGGCTTCGTCAAACCGGTTGGTAAGCTCAGTCCGTTTGCGATCACTCAGGCTTTTGTGCCTGCCAGTAATTAATTCAAGGTTGGCACGGATACTACCAGGATCTATCCCATAGAGTTGCATTAACAACTGGGGAGTCTGGTCATTACTCTTAGGATCTCGCATACCGGACGTCTTTGCCAATACATAATAAATAAGGGTAAGCGCAAAATTGGACAATTGCGCCTGCCTACATTTCTTTATTTCATCCTTTTGCTGTTCTGCTAGCTTGGTAATGGCGGTTATTTGCTGTTGGAAATGCTTTTGTTGCAGTACCATTTTCTCTCGCAAGTGAGCGATAATCTGCTCCTGCTGTTCTGTGCGGTAGGAATCGACTACCGAATCCAGCCGGGGTAGAAAATCACGAATGAAACCCGGCCAATAGTGGAAGAACAGGAGTACTCCAAATGCCAGTATCCCCACTATCACGATCACAAGCAGGTGTGCAGGACCAATATCGCCATTCGATAGCAAGGAAAATAGGACAGGGAGGGTTAGTAGTAGGGCAAAATGTCCTGTCACATGGTTGAGCCAGTAGTTCGCGATCAACCTTTGGCGGGTAGAAGTAATACCCCAATAGGGAATCAGGTTTTGTTGCTTTTGATGCGTACTGGTAAACGAGGTCTGTATATAACCAATCTCTAACGGAGTATCAAAGGTTATAAATGACTGCACTTTCTTCACTAAATCCTTCATCTCTTGTCATTTTCATAAATATACGATTTTCCGGATAAGTATAATTCACAGCCGCAAAATTTGAAAGGACGATTCAACTCAGCATTAAGGCGGTTAAAAAGAATCTATAAATCAATTCGTCCAGGTGATGGGTTGCTTTGGATTTCTAATAAAAAATAAAATGAAAATGCTAAAAATTTTAGTATATTGCAGCATATTACATAAAACGAAGGTGTAAACCAACTGTTTATTAAAAAAAAGGTATATTCATAACCGATATTCCTTTACTTATAAACCCCTAAAACAGATGGTTTCTTTACATCGTATTGTAGTCCACGAGGTGAAAAAGGAAGTTCAATCGCTTGAAGTGGAGCTAGACCTTTCCCAGACAATAGGAGATAGTACCGATGAGTTGTCTGCACATTTAGTAAGCAGTATTCATAGCACGTATAGTAATACGCCTTCGTTAAAGAATACGCATTTTGCCGCGGACAGCGATAATCCGTTTACCACGCATTTAAAAACATACCTGGAGGCGGAGAATGATGATAATTTTTACACGTTTTCCGTACAGGCCATCCAACACTTGCGTGATTTAATAGCTAATGAGCGGCTTGCATCTGGTGGTTATTATTGTTTTGCTGACTACGAAGTAGATGGAAGGCGATATATTACAGTTATCCTCCTCCGAAGAAAGGATAGCATAAATTTTGTAAAAGAACGAGGTGTGTTTAAGGCAGCAGGAAATCAAAGCCTAACATTCGATAAGATTGCAATGGGCTTTAGGTTGAACTTGAATGTGTACAATAGTGAAGAAGACAGCAGGAACTATATCTCTCTGATTACTACACAAAAAGATACGCTTTCATCGTACTTTAAAAGATTGGTTTTGGTGGCAGATCTTATCAGTAGCGATCAAAACACCAGCGCTCTGGTTCGGTTAGTTAGAGCACTACCGATTCCAGTTGGTGAAAATGAGGAGCCTGTATATACGTCCCGAGATCAATTTAATAAGGCTTGTTACGAATATGTTGAACAGTGTCATCAAAAGAAGGTTAATCTGTTGGATATGGCTAAATATTTTTATGGAGAGGATGAGCAGCGAAAAATTCTGGATCAAGCCGAGCAATTGGAAATTACAATCGACACCGAGTTTAAGCGTGTAACCAAGATATGGAAGCGCGTAGTAGCTATTAAAGTATCCGTTCCTGGCATTGAACTCAAAGTAGACTACGACAAATTAAACCCAAGAGAAGTAGATGTACAAAATGATACAGTGATAATTAGATCTCCTGATTTGGTTGCTCAAATAAGACAACAACAAGATGAATAATAGCCTTCACATACTTATCACGTTTCTGAACAGTAGGATTCAAGCTGGGCAACACGATTTCGATGGCCGCTATCTCTATTTGCATAATCTCTCTGTTGATGACTTTAGTTCGCTACAGAGTAATATGGTCGATGTTGGGCTTCAAGTAGAAGGCAGCCGCGCTGAAGTGACAATTGACTTACACGGCACTTTTCCTGATAACACTTTGATTTTTTTTGATAAGGCGCATTTCATCCGTAGCTATGAGAAATACAAGGGTGATTTCAATGAGAAAAATTTAGTTATCCTGAATTTGTCGAATCATTTTTTGATTAAGGAACGGGCACAAGGATTTTCTAAGGAATTGGCGTTATTTTTTAACTTCTATTTCTATCGGCAGATTCTTTCGTTTTTACTTGATACAGCGGATTTCACAGCTGTACACAAAGAGGCACAACATCAATTTGTGATCTTGTCATTAGAGAAAGGAACGTTCCATATTGGGTACAACCCAATAGAAGGAAAGATTGATATGGTCCATGACTTAGCACCTTTGTTTGAAGAACTCAAAAGTTCGTTTGCGAAAATAGAGTTTGTCAATTTTTTTAAAGATTCGATCATTCAGGCTGTAGGGAAAGACGAACTGGAAGATCGTTTTTGGGCTTTAATTTCTAGTCTCAGAGCAACATTGTCTTTTGCTGACAGGGATTTGCAAATTTATGTTCGAAAATTTGCCTTTGACAAAATCAAGTCTAAGTTTAAAGAGGAAAAGGTTAAATATTTTGAAAGTCTGGAAAAAAATATTGAATCCTTAAATAAGCAGGTAGTCGCTTTCCCATTAACATTTGCAGCATCGGCATTCGCAAGCTACCAAGTTAAAGATAAACCCATAATTTTACTCTTTATACTTTTAGCCTATTGTGCTTACACTTGGGTTGCTTTTAGAATTCTCACAATTACGAAATATAATATTGATACCACAAAGGGAGATGTAAAAAAGGAATCAGAAAGAATTGAGGCTACCTATGATGTACTATTCAATGAATTTGAAGATGACTTCAAAAAAATCAACAAAAAGATAGATTTGTTAGAAAGACTCGCTTGTTTAATTAAATGGGTATTAATTGGACTTTTAGGGCTTTTTACAGCCTTTAGCTTCTACTCAGTGAGTATTGTAGTTCAGCCCCAAACCTCCCAGGCTAAAACTCCGCTCCTAGAAGATAAACGACAATCGGGAAATGCAGTGGCACCATCCTCAGAATATTTTGACACATCTTTAGCCCCAAAAATGTCAATTAAAAAGCCGATTGATAGCGTAATGAATAAACTACAAGATTCAGTAACGCTTTCGACAAAGGCGTCAGATAGTAGAGAATAGCAAATACAATACTTCTTTTAAACTAAAATAAGGAAAAATTACGTAGCCCCGGCTGAATAGTTCTCGAACTAACTAATATCCGAAATCTTTCGGAGAATACCTTATTTAACTGCACTGGGTCAACTGTATATTCAGGAGTAAACTTTCGCCGGGATCTACAGCTAATCAAGTTGGCGCCGTAGCGGTAAAGGTAATAAATAGCCTATGGTCTTTGCAGTTATGATAAAAATTCGTTAATTACATCCTTGATGATTGATCAAATACTCTATGAGATAATTGGTTGCTAGTTTGTTATAAACAGGTTTTATAACCCGCCTCCTGGTAATCCGAACCATTAAAGGGAAGTGTTGGAAAACTGTAAGTATAAGACTTCAGAATATTGACTGTAAGGAGAAAATCAATCTTTTGAAAAAAGCAACGGAAGTTATTTCTGGTTTGTGCTTTTGGATTCAGGCAACTGTCGTAAAAACTAATATTGACCGCAATGGTTGAACTGTCGTAGAGTTAATCGCCCATCAGATGATCTGTTTAACATTTTGCTATTAAAAGATTGCTTTGCCTATCATGTTATTAACAGTTCTGCCCTTCTAACGCAGAGAAGTGGCCAAAGAGTACGAAAGGCATCTGGACAAACCCAAATTCTATCGTCCTCGGTTTGGGGAGGAAGGAGGTTAAGTGAAAAACGACCGTCCTTTGTTTCAAAAAGTTTGCAATTTTATAAACAATTTATTATGAACTTTAATAATTCAGTCGACGAAAAAAATGGTACGTTATTAAAAGAACTCCTTGACGCGGGCATTGAAATAAATTTTAAAATTAAAGAAAATATGAATAGTTGGGGGGTGAGACCAACTCCACAATATGAGATAGTTGCCCCAAATGGGGAGTCTAATCCAGAAATGCTTGCTCACGAATTACTTCATATTAAAATGAAAGAAACGGGCTTTTTAAATACTAATGATATTGAAAGTATTTTTAACGCCGGCAATTGCCGCTTTATGTCATCTGAAATCAGCAATATCCAAAATAATTTACAGCATATGCGAATGTTGCCGATGTTCGTTGAAATGGGATATCCAGCAGATAAGTTCGTTGCAAACCATGGGAAGGACTATTTCTCCGACCTAGTGCCCACGATTGCCATCAATGCCGGGTTAATGAAGCTTCACAAAAATACAGGAACTAAACCGCCCATCGCCCTCGTCACAAGCTACTTAAATATAGCTATCGCTCTCAAAAGTCAGGAATTGGAGCAGGAGATCACTGCAAACAGAACTATTGATATAGAAGAACTGAAGGATGTTATGCGTGAAGCTGACAGAGAACTATTTGACACACTTTATGAGCATGTTACTCTTTGGGTAGAAAAAGGGGGAAACAACAACTATTCCTTTTACAACAACATAAATTATTGTTTATATAACCTTGGTTACCCACCGGAATATCAGTGGGAGGAGTGGTTAATTAAACCATAGTATTTACAGTGATGGCAGTCAGTCGACCAGTCAATATTTTAATAACTTATCCTTAATACCTAATCTATTATTAAAGTGATCATTTTTATCTTTTTAGTAAGCGGAGCTCTGGCTATTATGGCGATCAGGAGTTTGAGCAGATTCGTCAAAATTTATTTGGAAAAGGAAAAAGGTACAACCGCCAATCTTGAATGGTTTTCTGTTGTATTATTATTGCTAGCTGCTGCGTTGGTCATATTCTCTTTTCTAGCACCGGTGTTACTAACCTCAAGGGCTATTACATCAGAGCTGGATTTTAAAGCGACTGGCCAGATTGGTGACACGATCGGTGGATTGATGAACCCGTTTATTGCTTTGGCGGGCGTTATTGTTACAGGACTGGCGTTTTATATGCAATATAAGGCGAATCAGCTGCAACGACAACTTTTCCAGGAAGGATTGACAGCTAGTAACGAACAGTTTCAACGGCAGTTAAACCATCAGCAGTTCGAATCTCAATTTTATGAAATGCTCAGGTTGCACAAGGAGAATGTGAATGAAATGGAATTGAGCGGAAAACTACGTATCGAAGATAATTGGATACCATTGTCCATAACGAAAAGAAAGGTGTTTCAGGAAATGAAGGAAGAGTTTGAATCTCTATTAGAACTGGCGACCAGAGACAAAAATAACTCATTGCAGGCGATAGAAGATCCTAACTTTAAATATCGGTATTTTCCATTGTCAGGAGAAACTTACCGGGAGTGCTATGAGATTTTCTTTTGGGGGCTTAATCCTACTCAAAAATATAAATTGGCAAAAGCAGTTATTGATGATTTTAAAAATATTCAAGGCTACCAACATCAAGACAGTGATAATTATGATGCCTCTGAGGCAAATAATATAAAATTCAATATCGATGCATACCGCGGACATTCCTGGCTGCTGGGACATTATTACAGACATCTCTATCAAATGGTGACATTTGTAGTTGAAAGTAAAATAGTGGCAGAACATGAGGAAAAAATGCGGTACTTGAAAATAATTCGTGCGCAGCTATCCAATTACGAGCAAATAATGCTTTTTTATAACTGGCTAAGTGGCTATGGGGCTCCCTGGGAGGACGACAAGCGAACATATTTTACAAAATATCGAATGATCCACAATCTTTGGCATGAGATACTTTTTGATAGTGATTATATCTCTGGGAAAGTGGAATATTTAAGAAACAAGTTCCGGGAGAACGAAAAAGGAGAGCTGTTTGAGATTGATGGCAAGTAATAGGGTTTTAGGCTCTGCTGTTCCCCGACGAGTTTTTCGTGTCTTCTGACCGACAACAGAAATCGGAAATTAATGAACGGTCCTTACACGGATCATGACTAAGGGGGAACAATTTATCCCCCTTTGTTATCGTTCAAAAAGACGCATCGATGATAAGTGGATTCAATCAATAAATATGCGTTCAATAGTACATTTTACAGATATAAAGGCTGTAATTCTTAGCCATTTGAAATGTGCAAGTCAAGAAATCAAAGTAGCAGTCGCTTGGCTGACCGACGAGGATATAATAAGATCGTTGGCGCAGAAGGTTGAAAACAAGGTGAACGTCCAAATTATAATTAGTGACGCAAAAGAAAATTTCCACAATACATCTAAATTCAAGGATTTTATAAAGTTCGGAGGAGAATTGTATGTCGCTACGCCGAAGTTTTTTCATCACAAATTCTGCATAATTGATGGTAAAATTATATTAAACGGGTCTTTCAACTGGACTTACGTAGCTAGTAGGAATGAGGAAAATATTATTGCAATAAGTTTAGACAATTCACTTTCGGACGATTCAAGGTTACTGAAGGCATTTCAAGAAAAGTATAAACACTATTGCGGAAAAGCTTGTAAGAAAATAACAGATATAGCAGACTTAAATGAATTTAAAGTAGATGCGAAAGATGTAGCTTTATTACTATCTAAAGTGGATGAGGAAGAAGTAATACTCAGACAGGACTTGGAGGAAGATGTGAAAAAGTCCTTTGAAACGACGAGAACACTTAAGATTGGTTTAAGCGATTACTTACTAGAGAGAATGAAGATCGATGGCGGTGGCGTAGAGTTTATTAAACGAATATTATACGATGAGATGAGCACTGGTGAAATGAAATCCGGCTTCAGGAGATTGGAAGAAAGAATTCCTAATAGGGTTGATCTTTCATTAGAGTATATTGCCAGCCGACCGAAATATCAACGGCTTTTTACAGATAAGGAAGTAAGCTTTTGTCGAAATTTAATGAGAAAGTATAATCTTCTATCTCCAGATACCTTATAAGCTTCGCTACTTGGTCGTCCACTTTGTTTTATTTAAGTCTTTGTAGATCTTCCTTGATGCTTTCGGCCTTTGCGGGTCTTGAATCCTAGCTGATTTTCGCCGCGCCATTGTCATGTCTTCTGACCGACAACAGAACCGGGAGAAGGGCCAAAGGATAAGTCCTTCGCCTTTGTTTAACGCCACTTTTGTGAAAGCTAAAACTTGACAATCAAAAAATAGTATATTAGTGGATACTTTAATTAAAATGCCTACAACAACCACAAATCGCATTCATTTTACAGATCTAGACCCTCTTCGGTTTGAAGATCTAAGCTTAAATTTAGTATCTCGTTTACATGAGTGGAAGGAAATAAGTCATTTTGGTAGATCAGGCAATGATCAGGGAGTTGATATTCATTGCACTCTGGACACGGACAGTGGTGAAAAACACTGGGTGGTTCAGTGTAAACGCTATTTAAAATTCACAAAGAAGGATGCTAGAAAAGTTATAGAGGCAATTCAGGCTTCAACAATTAAACCAGATAAACTTTTACTAATTATAGCTTGTGATGTTACGCAGGAAACAGATGCATATTTTAAAACTGAATGCCAAACCTTGTCAATTTCTGCAGCAGATATATGGACAGCCTCAATTTTAGAGGCAAAGCTATACAAAGAGCATAAAGATCTGTTGTTTATCTATTTTGGAATAAAAATGGAAAGTAGAATGCACTCTAATGCATCAAGGATCAGGTACGCCATTAAAATGAAAAAGAGATTGGAGAAGGAGCTTATTGATCCAAAAGCTTACAATGACCCAGAAACGAAATTAGCATTGGTACACTATCCTTATAGTAAGTTTATAAGCTCAAGAGTTATTATACGTTCCATCGATGATACTACATATCCTGAAGCGAAAGGCGAATTAAGCAATTGGAATAGAGAGCATTTCTATGATTTAAGACATAACGGGTTGGAAGTTTGGCTGGCAGCGGCATTAGGGCATTATATAATAATGGCTCATGACGGTAAGTGGGAATTACTAAAGAATGATAACGATATACGTCAGAATAATCCAAAATACAAAACGGCAAGAATAATGATTATTGGTCGTATACCTTTTGATAATATTGTTGAGTGTTTGAGTAATGGAGATGAATACTATAATGATCCACAGTTATTCTGCCATTTCAAGTACAAAAATGGTCCTTACGAGGAAATTTCCTATAAGATATATCCAGATCAGGATGTTGAATTGCCATCCTGGGAGCTAGATCCTGAAAAGAGGACTGAATTTCCCTAAGGCTAATACACCACGTAAATGCCAGGCCACCATTATGTTGAATAAAAATCATACAATAAGAAACCATATTATTCCTTGCTTTTGGTCAGCCCTTTGGAATGCTGATTTCTTTAACCACCATATTGCTGGAAATTCCAGCCTAAGGAATACAAAATTGCGCCCAAGGGAGCAAAAGGTCTATTCGCTTGAATTTAAAGCACCAAAAATCTTACATAGAAAGGTTGACCACCTCTTTTACGTAAGAAATCTCGGTTTATCACTTGTAAGTCAAGCTGAACTGAGTGGTCTCCATAATATTTATGCCCAGATTGAGGATCGAATTGTGACAGGAAACTATTTCGATAAAAACGATACCAAAAAAGAACATTTAGTCGATATTGAAGCCTTATTCAAACATGCGGAAGATAACTATGGGTATAAGGAGGTTTTAGAAGTTATTAGAACTAATCGGATAAACAGCTTGAATGAAAAAGTACACATTGCGATCTTCATTGCGATAAATTTGATAAGGGGTTTAAGATTTTTTGAATCCTTATTCCAAAAGTACATTGCCTACGAAAATCCCAAGCTCGAGGTATTAAAACATTTCAAAGCAATCATGTCAAATATAGATGCAATTTACCATATAGTTAACCCTTTGGTAAACGCTCGTTGGACTTTATACCATGTAGAAGAGGATATATTTCCTTTGGGTGACTCTCCAGTAATAAGAAATGGAAATATTACGAAAGTTATTATATCCCCGAAGCATATGATTGAGATCGATGAGAGTATCACTAATTTAGAAAAGGTAAGATATAGGCAGAGTATAAATAGAGAAAAATATACAATTCTAAAATCTGAAATTATTAAAAACAGTTATAGTGCAATTATATTTCCTAGCGAAGAGTTTTTGAGCAAGTTGAAGAAAACAGACACATGGAAAAGAAGGAAGACTACAGTTGCTAAAATTGACCTTTCACAATTCTATATTTAGCTTTATCTAGGCTAGATTATTGAGATGTTTACAAGCTAATTTCAACACTTACAGAGCTTTCCCCATAACTCTGAGCGAAAAAGAACAGTAAATTGGCATGCCTGTTTTTGGCAGAAAGCTAACGATAAACAATACTCGCCAGAAATTTTTTATGTCTCAGTGACAAAATTATTTACCTTTATACAGTCATCGTTAAGCTGGATAAAGGCACGTAACGTTTGGCGGTTTTTGTTCTTTTACTCGACCTGAAACTCGACCCGAAAAATCAAATTACTGATTTCCAATAAGATATAACTCCGGCACTTATCCCGTCCGGTCCGCGAAAAAGGATTATCAGCAATGGTAATCCTTTTTTATTTTACTAAAGTTTACGCTTAACGATATGCCCCGGAACTTTCGGGTTTTCTAAAGACAGACTCCTATATTTTCGGGGGCGCATACCTTCTGCTTTTTTCGCGTCACTTTCGTCCGTCGAGGGGGCAATTTGATTTTCAATGCATTACTAAATTCCTGCTTCTCCGTTATTGCTGTTTCTATTGAATGGCATACAAATGGCCAAAACGGATCAAAACCATTTGTATGACACATTCAGATCAATGGACCGCAACTACCCCCATCCATGCAGCAAAGGGATTCAAAATTCATTTAATTGTATTCCTGCTTACCACTCCGGCTATCTGGCTGGTATGGTATTTAACTGATCGAACATATCCATGGCCATTATGGTCTACTCCCGCATGGGCAATAGGCGTACTGTTTCACTACCTCGGTGTGTTTGTTTTCAAAAAATCAGGGAACAGCTAAAAACAATAACCATGAATCAGCAACAGAAAACATTCAGACGCGTCGTGACAGGCCATGATGCTGATGGGAAAGCGGTTATTATTTCCGATGCATCACCCGTTCACACCCAATTGGTGGGCGGTCCCGGAGGGCCAACCTTTTTCGAGATATGGCACACGCTGGAGACGCCTGCTTTAATTCATCCTCAATCCAGGGAGCCTGATGAAAATGGCTTGGTGTTACCACCACCCAAAAAAGGAACGAGGATGCGGGTTATTGAGTTCCCACCCGAAGGTGAAGAGATACGAAAGCTAACAGGAGCTGATGCCGCGGCTAAATTCAGAGCTATGGGGGATGAAAAAGCTTCCACGTCTGCAGAAGGTGCACCTCACCCCTTAATGCACCGGACACAAACAGTTGATTATGGGATCGTGCTGGAAGGCGAGATAACACTGGTGCTTGATCGTGCTGAAGCAACTATTCAGGCCGGCGATATAGTTATTCAATGCGGAACAAACCATGCCTGGGCAAACCGTTCCGGTAAGATCTGCCGGATGGCTTTTATCCTGATTGACGGACAGTTTACCGATGCTATTGCTCAATACTGAAATGAGAATTATGCGTATCAAACCCTTACCGCCAGACACTCTTACTCCTGAAACCCGTTATGTTCATGACGAAATTGCCGGTCTCATTGGCCGAAGCCAAAGCCAGGTAAACATGCTTGATTCGACAGGAGCATTGCTGGGGCCTTTTCCGCCAATGCTTCATTATCCACAATTTGGCATACCCGCATTGAGCTTCCTGCGAACACTCGACACACAGTCAACTTTGGCAAAAACAGTTCGTGAAGTAGCCATACTTACAGTAGGAAGCGCCTTAGGAGCCCGCTTCGAATTATACGCACATGAGATCATGGCGGAAGCTTTCGGTCTCTCACCAACTGCTATTGCAACACTTGCAGCCGGTGGTCATCCGCATGGTTTAAACGAAGCAGAAGACATTACCCATGTCATGACCTGTGCATTGGTCAGCGGTCGTATTATCCCGGATTCTACTTACAATCAGGCAGTAAATCTGCTTGGGCAAGATGGCGTGGCAGAACTCTTTTTTCTGATTGGTGGTTATTGCCTTATCGCGATCATCTTAAATGGATTTGATATGTCTGCACCTGAGTCTCGTGCATCAAAGGATTATCAGCAATGATAATCCTTTGTTATTTAACCAGCCTACTAAACATCGGTTCGCGCCGATTAATCGGTGGGACATAGCTGATACAAAGCAGAAAAACCCTGCAATCCAAAAAATAAACCTGATTATTTGGAGGATATTGGAAATTTAATATTATCTTAGCAACTAAGATATTTATTCAATAAGATATATTATGGATAATGATATACTAACCCAAGTGAGAAAATTGAGTCAGGCATACGCATATACCTCCATTCAGATGCACGAAACCATCGCCCAAAAGGCAGGTGTTTCAGGAACCGACCATAAATACCTGGGGTTTCTGCTGCAAAAAGGCGCCATGACCGCAGGCGAGCTTTCAAATTTAACAGGCCTGACAACCGGTGCAATTACAGGTTTGATAGACCGGTTTGAAAAGAAAAACCTGGTAAAAAGAAAATTTGCAGAAGACGACCGCCGGAAGGTGATGATTGAACCAAACACCAAAAAAATAATGGCGCTGTTTGAGCCACTCTATAAAGAATACAGAAGCAAGTCGGAAAAATTGCTTGCTTCATTTTCAAAGGAGGAAATAAAAGTCATTGAAACCTATTTTTCAAAAGCGATAGAAATAATGAATGACACAACCGGCAAACTCAGTAACAAGTAATGTCAGTAACAATTAAAAACATGGCAACTATGAGTAAGCATTCATCTGTACTTAGCTTTCAGGATATTGACAAAACCAAGCTTGAGCTGGTTGGCGGTAAAGGCGCCAACCTGGGGGAACTCTCCAGGATTGAAGAGATACGTGTGCCGGATGGCTTTTGTATCACGACCGATGCCTTTAAAAGGATCATCGAGAACACCCCGCAGATCAACGATCTGTTGGATCAGTTATCCCTGCTGAAGGTGGAAGACCGCGATAAGATCCGCGAGCTGAGTGGCGGGATCCGCAGCATCATCGAAAAAATAACCATTCCCGAAGACATTAATGAAGAGATCTCCCGCCTGCTCTCCAGGCTTGGAGCAACTAATGCCTATGCAGTACGGTCCAGTGCAACCGCAGAAGATCTGCCAACTGCTTCCTTCGCGGGCCAGCAGGATACTTATCTGAACATTATCGGAAAAGCGTCCATCCTGCAACATATCAGCAAATGTTGGGCATCACTGTTTACTGAGCGGGCAATCACTTACCGTCTGCAAAACGGCTTTGACCATCGCAAAGTCTACCTGTCTGTAGTAGTTCAGCAAATGATCTTTCCCCAGGCGGCAGGGATTTTATTTACTGCCGATCCTGTCACCGGCAACAGGAAAGTATCATCCATTGATGCCAGCTTCGGTCTCGGTGAAGCCCTGGTATCCGGCATGGTGAATGCTGATATCTATAAAGTGCGTAACGGCGAAGTAACAGATAAAAAGATATCTGCCAAGAAACTGGCTATTTATGCCTTAAAAGATGGTGGTACAAAAGAACAGGCCGTTGAGCCCGGGCAACAGCACAGGCAAACACTGACAGATGAACAGATCCTGCAGCTTGAACACCTGGGCAGGAAGATAGAAGCCCATTTTGGCGCTCCCCAGGATATAGAATGGTGTTTAGCTGATGACATCTTTTATATCGTCCAAAGCCGGCCGATCACCACTTTGTTCCCCGTCCCCGAAGCAAATGACCAGGAAAACCGCGTGTATATATCCGTTGGCCATCAACAAATGATGACCGACGCCATGAAACCATTGGGATTGTCCTTATTCCAGCTATCTGCACGGTACATGAATACTGCCGGTGGAAGATTATTTGTTGATATCACTCCTGATCTGGCCTCACCTGCCAAAAGAAACATTATAGTAAATGTGCTTGCCAAATCCGATCCTCTCTTCAGAGACGCACTGATGAGCGTTGCAGAGCGGGGTTTCATAAAATTGTTACCCGATGATGAAAAAGAACAGCAGCCCGGTAACAATGCACCGCCCAGGGACTTTCAGACATTGGTTGATTACGATCCGGCAATCGTTCGTGATCTTATCCAAAGCAGCGAAGCATCGATAGCAGCTTTAAAACAAAATATCGGGTCAAAATCAGGACCGGATCTGATCGACTTTATGCTGGAAGACATCCTGGAATCAAAGAAGGATCTGTTTCGCACGCAAGGCTTTGGTGTGATTATGACGGGTATGAATGCTTCCACATGGATCAATGAAAAAATGGAGGAATGGTTGGGTGAAAAAGGTGCTGCAGACACACTTTCTCAATCTGTATCCAACAATATTACCTCAGAAATGGGCCTGGCATTATTGGATGTAGCAGATGTGATTCGTCCCTTTCCGGCTGTCATAGCATATTTACAACAGGTGAAAGATGACGCCTTCCTGGACGAACTGCCTAAGCTGGAGGGCGGACAGGAAACCAAAGACGCGCTTGTTGCTTTTCTCAACAAATATGGAATGCGCTGCGCCGGGGAAATCGATATTACACGCCCCCGTTGGATCGAAAAACCAGCCACATTGATTCCCATGATCCTCAGCAACATCAAAAACCAGGAGCCTGGCGCCAGTCAGCGGAAATTTGAACAGGGGCTCCAGGAAGCCGCTAAAAAAGAACAGGAGCTATTATACCGGCTGAAACAATTGCCGGATGGCGAAGAAAAAGCCCGGGAAACAAAAAGGATGATCGATCTGGTCAGGAATCTCTGCGGTTATCGTGAATATCCAAAATACGGCATCGTTAGCCGCTACCTGGTGTACAAGCAGGCTTTACTGAAAGAAGCTGAACAACTCGTAAAAACAGGGCTTATCCGCGAAAAAGAAGACATATTCTATCTTTCTTTTGAAGAACTGCGCGATGTCATACATAACAACAAACTGGATTACCAGGTCATCAGCAAACGAAAAGAAGACTTTATACGATACGAAAAACTAACACCACCGCGCGTTATTACTTCCGAAGGTGAGATCATCAGGGGCAGATACAAACGTGAAAATCTTCCGGACGGCGCTATTGCGGGCATCCCTGTTTCTTCCGGAGTGATAGAAGGAAGGGCACGTGTCATCTTAAACATGGAAGATGCAGACCTGGAAGACGACGACATTTTAGTTACCTCCTTTACTGATCCCAGCTGGACACCATTATTTGTATCCATAAAAGGCCTGGTGACGGAAGTAGGCGGACTGATGACCCATGGAGCAGTGATTGCACGCGAATATGGCTTACCTGCAGTTGTCGGAATGGAGAACGCTACCAAACTGATAAAAGACGGGCAGCGCATCCGGGTAAATGGAACGGACGGATATGTAGAAATACTACCGGCATAAACACACGATGGCCGTTTTACCCCATCCATTTTTCTTGTCATAGATTAATGTTCTGTAACCGAAATAGTTGGAGCTTTGTATCATAAACTACAAACACAAACTATTATGAAATACGTAATCATAGGAGGTACTGGTCTCATCGGTAAAAAACTGGTGGAGATACTGAAGGAACGCGGCCACCAGGTGCAACCGGCATCACCTTCTTCCGGTGTGAATACGATCACCGGGGAAGGCCTGAAAGAAGCTTTAACCGGAGCAGATGTCGTAGTCGATGTTTCAAACGCTCCTTCATGGGAAGACAATGCCGTTCTTACCTTCTTCCAGACCTCCCAGCAGCATATCGGCGATGCAGAGAAAGCTGCCGGGGTAAAACATCACATCGCCCTGTCTATCGTGGGCGCAGAGCGGCTGCCGGATAATGGCTACCTGCATGCAAAAGTGGCGCAGGAAGAGCTCATCAGAAAATCAGGTGTCCCTTTCACCATTGTGCGCGCCACCCAATTTTTTGAGTTCCTGAATGGCATTGCTGACGCTTCCATGAAAGGAGACGAAGTGCATCTGTCTACAGGAGCTATCCAGCCGATCGCGGCAGAGGAAGTATCAGCAGCGCTGGCAGATATCGCAGAAGCAGCTCCCATTAACGGTATCACAGAGATTGCAGGCCCGCAGCGTTTCGCCCTGGATGAACTGGTGCGCGACTTCCTTCACGCAAAAGGTGATAAACGGAAAGTAGTGGGCGATCCGGAAACTCCTTATTTTGGTGGCAAACTGGATGATCAATCTATTGTTCCGATTGGAGAAGCCCGCCTAGGAAAGATCTCCTTCCAACAGTGGATGAATAGGCAGGCAGCTAAGTTGTGAGGAAAAGGTAACAAACAATAGCATCCAAAAATCGGGTTGTATGCTTTAGGTTTATTATATTTACTCCATATTTATCCCCTGACTATGAACTGTACTATCACCCTCCGGTATTTCCTGCTGTCATTTTTGCTGTTTATCATAGCCTGTTCCGAACCGGAAAAGCCGGTAACAAAAGCGGAGGCTGCAAAGGTAGCCGCCATGCTAACAAATGCCATGGCGCATCGCAATGCCACCCCATTCAATGAACTGCTGGACCTGGATGCCTTTGAAGAGAGAGTTGTAGACCAGGCTCATAATTTAAGCCGGTCAATAGTAAAAGGCGCTATGAGCAGCATGAAATCCGGCGAATTAGGCAATCAAATAATAAAATCCCTCGGCGATAAAGGAACTTATGAACTGGTAAAACAATACGAAAAGGACAATCACCAGCATCTGGTCTTCCGGCTATACAATGAACAACTTAACTACCACGATCTCGAGCTGATCAAAAAAGGGGACCAGGTTAAATTTGCAGACGTTTTCGTTTATGTTACAGGCGAAAACTTCAGCAGCACTTTGTCAGAAACGCTTCAATACATGGATGAACAGGAAGAAGCGGTTAATAAAATCGGCAAAAATGAATTCAAAAAGGTGAAGCTGATCAAAAACTACATTAATGCCAATGATCATAAAAAGGCCGCCAAGATTTTCGAGACATTACCGGATGTGATTAAAAAACAGAAGCTGCATAAGCTGATCTATATCCAGATCGCCAGTGGCCTGGGAGATGAAAAATACCTTGCTGCCTTGAATAAATTCCAGGAAGAATACCCGGATGCACCAAATATGTATTTACTCATGCTCGATGCCTATTTTTTGAAGAAAGATTATCCTGCCGCTTTGAGATCGGTTAACCGCCTTGATTCACTTATCAACAAAGATCCTTTCCTTGATTACTATCGCGCATTGATCTACAAAGAAAGCAAAGACGATAGCAATAAAGTGGCCTGCCTGGAACAATTACATCAAAACCTGCCCAACTTTACATCAGGTACCCTGGAACTGATCAACGCCTATGTAGAGGATAAACAATTAGATAAAGCTGTATCGCTCACCCAACAATACAAGAAGGGTAAAGATGTAGACACATTTACGCTTGCTGTCTTATACCTGATGCATCCCGAATTCAGCAAGAAAATGAAGGCAGCACAGTAAAATATCAACCAAACGTAAAATCATACACTTCCACCCCCGGGTCCAAAAACTCGATCTGAAACTCACGGTCTGTAACAGGCCCCTGCTGACGGATCAGTTGATACATACGCGGCCCGCTCACAGTTCCATTCCCATCACTGTCTACATCCAATCCATGCGCCTCGCCCGGAGAATGGCCGTCAATCAGCACCCGGAACCTGATGCTGGTACCAGGAGACGCTGTCCCCATAATCAAGTGCAGATCACGGGCATGAAACCGGTAAATGATCTTCCCATGTTCTTTGCCGGAGACAACATACTCCTCCCGCATAGTCCATTCCCCCACAAGCGCCCACTGGTTTAAACGCAACTGTCTGGGTGCAGTATAGGAGGCTTGCTTCTCCAATTTTGCACTGCCGGTAGAAGCAAACCCCTGGGTACGATTGTAACCGAGAAAATTCTCCGGCGATTTAAGATTTTCCCAATCCGCGGGAACTTCAAAACCTTGCGGCTGCAAGGCAGTGGCTGTAGCCGGAGCGCTTCCTGCAGCGGTCTCTTTCAATAGTTGCTGAATCCATCGCTCTGCTTCTTCATAATTCCCTTCCCCAAATTTCTCATGCCGGATCATCCCCTTTGCATCAATCAGGTACAACGCCGGCCAGTATTGGTTCTGAAAAGAATTCCAGATCTCATAATTGTTGTCCATGGCTACGGGATAACTGATATCCATTTCTTTGACCGCGATGTTTACATGCTCCGGCTTTTGTTCAAATAAGAACTCGGGTGTATGCACACCAATCACTACCAGCCCCTGGTCTTTATACTTTGTTGCCCAGTCGCGGATGTAAGGCATGGTACGCCGCCAGTTAATACAAGTGTAAGTCCAGAAATCAACCAGCACCACTTTCCCGCGGAGCTCAGCCAGGTCCAAAGGCGGTGTATTGATCCAACCGCTGGCGCCTTTCAATGATGGCTTCATTCCATGCAGGTGCCCTCCGGGTGTTTCCCCCGTAACAGGAAAGATCCCTGCAAACAGTATGGCAGAGACCGCATATATCAATAGATTAGACATTTGCTGAAAATTTGAGGTTATCGAAACGGCATAGATCTAAATGCTGATTTGGGGGAAAAGAGATAGTTGATTATTCCGCTAAGTTAACATGTGGCAGGGTTGAAACAAAATATATTCTTTGCGTAATTGGTATTAATACCCTGTTAATAGCGTATTAATACGGTCTGCATTTCCCTGGATTATCTCTTACTTTGTTTACAGCTGATATCAGTATTCAGACGTCTCTGGCTCTTGCTTCGTCATGGCTTTCCTTTTTTAGTTAACCTTAAATCTCAAAAAATGAAAACTATCCATGTCTTATTGTTTGCAGGAGGCGTCTCTCTTGCAGCAATGTCATTCAGACCAACATCGGATGTTGCCCCTGGTCTGTTAAGCAACAAAGTGGGAACATCCAGGTTCAGTCCATCTTTATCCACTAGTATCGCTTCCCCGCGAACCCCGGTATTTACGCCCGCAGTGGCCTTTGCACTAGCTGAGTCATCTTATCTTGCTACAGCTGCTGCCACTGCTGCCGCCGCCAATTGGTTGTTCGGATTTACTACACGCTCGGCTTTATTGGGAACATACAAAAGTGTAATGAAAGAAGTGGATATGCGTAACCTGGATGCCCCCAGAACGTAACAGTAAAGCCTTTCAGCCGCTCTGTGCTGAAAGGCTATAACAAGCAATTAAAACTGAAAAAAATGAAATCAGGTATCTATATATCTCTTTTCCTTTTGTTCTGTGCTTACTGGCTGGCAACTATCTTCTTCGTTGTCCCTTCTAATCCGCTGAATATATCTGCAGACAATGGGCGGGAGATCTTTAATACACATTTCTATCAGCGCTGGTCATTCTTTGCACCACCTCCTACCTATAACCAGCGGGTATACATTGTATTTAAAAATAAGAACACAAAACGCAAAGATGTTTTTGAAGTTATCGCCCCCATCGTAAATGCGAAGCATGATAAAGCCCCCTTTAATGAATACCACCAGAAAATGGATTATATACTGGCATCCTCACTGATAAACATAGAAGGCAATGTAAAACTGCTACACGATGTGTTTGCCAATAAAAGCATGCAGGCCCTGTTTAAAGGTAAAGACACCAGCGTAAACGAAAGGATTATAAACGATATAGAAAAAACAAGCGACTTTAAAACCCTCATGAAGTACGCCGTGAAAATCGCAGCCGAAAATGGGATCAATAAAAATGAGGTTAGCTGCCAGATCATCATCACCAAGGTATATATCCCCCAGTTTGTTGACAGGAAACTGCAAAAAGGAAAAGAAGAGATCTCATTCAGTAGTCATCCGCTCAACCTTTGATCATGAAAAAGATACATGCATTTGTTATTTCGCTTACAGCTGAGAATAACTATAGCTTTTACCTGAGCTGTTGCAGGGTCTTTTCCTGTTTACTGATCTTAAAACAGGTGGCCTTTTCCTGGCAGTTCCTGCCCCTGCTATATACCGATGCTGGTTATTTAGCGCCCATGCACAGATCTGTCAGCGAGTTTTTCATCTTATTTGACGCGTCCCTGGTAAGGGACCATATTTATACTTTCTTCGGTGTGTATATTCTATTCCTGATCCTGCTGCTCTTCGGGGTAGGAAAAAACTTCACGGCCGTAGTGGTATTCTTACTGTATGATATAACGCAAAAGCTTTGTCCCCAGGTCCTGAATGGAGGAGATAATTTCCTTCGGTTTATTTTACTGTACCTGGCCTTTGCAGACAGCTTTCAATACTTTTCTATATCCGGATATGAAAGTACCCGGTCTTATAGATTAAGATGCCTTGCCTCCAATTTGGCCGGCATCAGTATCTGCATGCATTTATGCCTGATCTACTTCATCAGCGCTATCCATAAAATACATGCAGATGTGTGGTTTAGTGGAGTAGCTACCTACTATACTTTTAATCTTGAAAGATTCAATGGAACGCCTTTTAACACCAGCCTGGCAAACAATGCTTTCTTTGTTGTATCCACCACTTACGGAACCTTGCTGCTGGAATTACTATACCCCGTACTGATATGGAACAAGTCGCTCAGAAAGTATTTAATACCTGCAGCGGTGTTCCTTCATGCAGGCATCGGTATCTTCATGATGTTATACGATTTTCAGCTGATATTCATTTTTGCGCAGGGCTTCTTTATTGCTGATCAGCAATGGCGCTCCCTCCGACGCTATTCCTGTGCGGCTATTGCATCTTTCAGGTTATCGATTGGCGGTTTGTTCATTTCATATCCGGAATAACCGAAGTTCTGGTTAAGCTGTCCCTCCCTGTTAGCGTTTATATCCGCCTGCGGCACCGGCCATAACAGGTGGTAGGGACTTGCCGTAAATGTGGCGCCGTACACCGTTTTTACCCCTTTGTTGTAAAAATTGTTATACTTACTCAGTCGTTCAAACCAGTAGCTGCTCTTAGAAAGCCCATCCACTGTATATGTTTTGCCAAATTCATCCGGCTGGTGCGTAAGCGCAAAGATGTAGGATACGCGGCTCAGTTCCATATGCCGCAGCTCTTCATAGAAAAGCTCCCTGGCCCTTTCATCCATAATGACGCCCATGGTCATCTCTGCAGCGGTATACAACTTTGTACAATGAGCCCGGCTGCGGATGGTATTCACATCATTGGCTGCGGCAGCTTTATCGCCTTTCCAGAAATAGGCTTCCGCCCGCAGCAAATAAGTTTCTGCCAATCTGTAAACATACCAGTCGCTGGCCCCGCCGTTATAATTATCCACCGTTTCACTCCTCGGAGATTCCACCCACAGCTTGTAATGTGGCCAGTCATACCAGGACCTGATCGTATCGATCACCAGCAGCTTGCCGGAGCTATTATACTTCTGCAGGAGCTTCCCATAGTAGGGATCTCCGTTTGAAAGTAAAGAAGGATTGTTATACACCATGTCCTCCATGCGCATCCAGTTCCCGGTACTGGTGCTGTGGCGCAGATCCGCGGTATCATTCCAGAGCGTATTGGTGCTGTACCAGGTAGGCCGCAATATGCCAACGCCCCTGCCGTAGGTCTTTCGCAGATCTATTTTGTCGTGCGTCTGGGTATAGCTGGTGCTCATACCGGATTTACCGGAAGGAGTGCTGATGAGCTGATTACCGGTGCCTGAAATAAAAGGAAGGGCGCTTCTCATGGTGAACATATCCTGGCGGCTGTTGGCAAAGTCTTCCCGGCTAATGACATTCAAAATGGTTTCCTTATTGGTGGCGATAGATTTGTTGAGGCCTCTGTGCAGGTCCCAGATCACATTCCTGGTAATGTTATGAATGGCTGGCATGGGATTCTGAAAAGTGCCGAAAGGCGCTGTCATCAGGAAATAGCCGGAGCCATTAATAAGTGCATTGGCTACCGCTATAGCCTTATCAAACTGTCCGGTGGCCAGGTAACACTTGATCAGCAATTGCTGACAGGCGCCTTTATTGATCATCCCGAAATCACCGGTAGCTGGTACATGCTGCACCGCAAATTCCATGTCTGACACCAGCTGCTGCAATATCACCTCTCTTTTGGTAGAACGGAAATTGAACTTGGGAGTAGTGATCTCTTTAGTCAGCAGGGGCACATCTCCAAACTCAAATACCAGCCACAGATAGCGAAAGGCCCGGTGAAAATAAGCCATGCCCATCATCTGGTTGCGTAGCGTGGAATCCAGCCCCGGCACCCTATCCAGGTTGGATATGATCGAATTGGCATACTTCACGCCTTTATATCCTTCAAACCAGAACCAATCGATCTTATTGGTATTAAGATCGTTGTTATTGGAGGTAGGGGTGATCATGGCGTTCAGGTCCTGCGCAGGCCCGGATTTATCCGTAGTGCCGATCACCGCCACATCCGAAAAGATCAGGTCAGTAAGCAGGGGAGCCCCTTCCCCTGCCCACACATACCTGAGATTTCTGTTACAGCTGGTAATAGCTGCTTCCAATCCTTCCCTGGAAGTAAACGTAACAGACGGCTCATAAAAAGATAAGGGGTCCGGCTTCAGCCAATTCTTTGAACAGCTCAGTGGCAATTGTACCACTATTCCCAACAGTATAATCCTTATAGCTTTATATAGTGTGATCTTCATTGTAAACTCAGTTTAATGCTTTTAAAAGGTGGCGCTTAATCCTACGGTATAATACCTCGGCATCAGGGAGGTGGTTTCAGGATCCCAATATTCCCAGTCCTTTGCCCATACCGCTACATTGCGCACACCTGCGTATATCTTGAACTGGCTCATATCCAGCCGGCCGGCAATATGCCTGGGCAGTGTATAAGAAATAGCAACGTTATCCAGGCGGATATATGTTTTGTCTATGACCCTTGGGGGCGTTATGTTCTGTACATTGGTAGAATTCAGCCTGGCGTAGGTATTAGACGGGTTTTCCGGTGTCCAGTATTTCCTGACATAGGAACTGGTCCACGTGGTGCCTGCGCCAAAATTATTCAGGTAATCTGTAGAGGTCTGCTTGTGTCCCCAGTTCGAATACATATTGAAAGAAAATTCAAAGTTCCTGAATAAGGTAAAATCATTCCGCAGCGTCCAGCGGAAACGCGGTGTGGTATAGCCCAGGAATTGCTTATCTTCGTTCGTATATCTGCCGTCATTGTTAACATCTTCCACTTTCACATCTCCGGGTATCTCGCCATACCTGTCGGCCTGCTCCCTTTCGCTCTCCTGCCATATACCCTGTACCTTGTAGTCCCAAATGGAAGAGATATCATGACCAATGAACCACTTGTTGGAAATATCATCGATCTCTTTGGAGCCTACCACCTTGCCATCTGCATCCAGCACATCTTCATAGGTATAGTAAAGGTGCTTGATCTGGTTCCTGTTAAAGAAGAAGCCGAAAGTGGTGCTCCATTCAAAATTCTTCTTGTCCATATTCAGCGTGGTAAGCCCCAGCTCAAAGCCTTTGTTCACTACTTCGCCCAGGTTGGTGGTGACGGTGCTGAAACCTGTAAAATCAGGCAGCGACTGATCCATCAGCAGGTCGGTCGTAGGCATGTAATATATTTCCATGTTACCGGTAATGCGGTTGTTGAGGAATCCGAAGTCCAGCCCGATGTTCCAGGAAGAGGTAGCTTCCCATTTCAGGTTATAGTTAGCCATACGGTCCACATACAATTGCGACAGCTCATACACCGTTCCATCCGGCTGTACGTAGGGATAACGCCCTGAGCCGGTAGTAAGGTTAGACAGAGCCTGGTAGATATCGATAGAACGGTTGCCGTTCATGCCCCATGACAGGCGCAGCTTACCACTGCTCATCGGTTCCCAGCGGAAGAAGCGCTCGTTCGCGAAGTTCCATGCAAAGGCCAGCGAGGGGAAGGTAGCTCTTGGATTGGATGCACCAAATGCAGAGTAGCCATCCCTGCGGATGGATGCCGTCAGCATATACCTGTTATCGTATGAATAAAATAAGCGGCCCATAAGCGCATCTCCCGTGCTTCTGAAATCACCGCTGCTGATAGTGGTCTTCAAAGGATTGGCGGCACCAAGATTATGAAAGCCCAGGGCATCAGTGGGAGAAAAATCCCTGGCGGTAATACTTTCCTTCCACCCCTTGTGCTCCTCTGCATTCTGCAGCAGCGTTACCTTCACACTATGCTTCCGGGCAAAAGTATAGTCCCATGTAATGATATTATCTATCTGCCAGTCAAATTTCTTTTCGCTTTCCCGTATCACCTTTCCGTTATCGGACCAGAAGGGGTTCTGTGATGATTCATGATACCTGTTGTAGAACCACTGCATGCGTGGCGAAAAGTTCAGCTGGTAAGTAATATTAAAGGCCAGCTTAATGGTCTGATAAAGCGTAGTATTTAAAACGGTAAATCCTTTTTCCAGCTGCTTGTACTGGTTATGATAAGCAGTGTTGGCGCCCTGGTTCACGCTCGCTCCCATCGGCTGAGGGTCCAGCTGTCCCTTATCATCGTAAGGCAGTGCATAAGGTGAATTATTGATGATCTGCCCATCCCAGTCTACTTCCAGGTTACCATCTGAGCGGTCCTGGAAATTGATGTTCACACCGGTATGCATCCATTTGTTGATCTTTCCGTCCACCTTGATATTGGCCCTGTAGGCGCGGTATTGATCACCTACAATAAGTCCCTTGTTATTCAGGTAGCCCATGGAAACATAATAATTAAAAGCATCTTTGTTCCTTCCTGAAAAGCTCACGTTGTAATCCTGCTGCAGGCCGTGCTGAAAGGAACCGTCAAACCAGTCATAGGTCTTGCCTTTGGCGTAGTTCTGCCGCTCTTTATCAAACAAACCGATGCGCCGCAGCCATATATCATCCGGGTCGCCGGTCAGGGCATCATAGGCCAGCCAGTCATTCATGGTGATACCATATTTTGCCAGGTTCTGTTCCGTAGGTTGCAGGTACATGGCCGGCTTAGCCCACCTGGTGGTACTGTTAAACAGGTCTGAACGATAGTTCAGATATCCCTGCGCATCATATACCTCGCGCTTTTTTCCCATGGCGACGATACCCGTATTGGCATCAAAACGGATCGTTGGTTTGTCAGTGGAGCCTTTCTTTGTGGTGATGATGATGACCCCGTTAGCTGATTTGGCGCCATAGATAGCGGCTGCAGAGGCATCTTTCAGTACGTCAAAATGTTCTATATCCTGTGGATTGATCTCAGACATCTCTCCAAAGAAGATCACGCCATCCAGTACAATAAGCGGGTCATTAGTAGCTTTTAAGGACCTTTGTCCCCGTACCAGCATGTCGCCTCCTCCCTTTGCCGATGTATTCTGTCCAACATATAATCCTGGCACCCCACTACGCAGCAGGTCCTGCACGGAGCGCGGACTTTCCTTTTCCAGCCTCGTTGTCTTGAGCTGGCTGATAGCCCCGGTCAGGTCTTTCTTCTTCATGGTACCATATCCTACCACCACCACTTCATTTACTTGCTGATCCTGGTTCTTTAATTGTACCCGCAGCGAGAAATCAGCGCCGGGCTTCAGGTTATAACCCGAAAGCACCTGCTTTTCAAACCCTATATAGGAAAAAGTAAAGGTGTACCCAGGCCCCGCCGGTAAGCGGCTGAAAGTAAAAACACCGGCGCTGTCCGTTTGCACGGAGGCTGAAAAATTGTTGGCTGCATTGTTAACGGTAACGCTTACACCCCAGAGGGTCTCTCCCGTTATTTCGCTTTTTACGATGCCGGTAACATCGGCACGGTTTTGCTGAGCCCGGGCAAGGCGTGGAATAAGGCAAAGCATTACTACTATCCCCAGCAGGGCATACGTGGAATTCCATTTTTTCATTTTACAAATACAAGTCTTATGTTAGGCAATAGAGCGCCCCGACGTTGATCTGTGCAACGTCCCGGAGAAATTGATATCCGTGATTTTGGCTAATTTTTCCTTATAATATAGATCCCCTCTTTTTTCTCAACAGTAAGGTGGTTGAGTAATGCTATATCATTTAATATGGTCTCTAACGAATCTGTTTTACGCATCCTTCCGGAGAAGTATTTATTATACACATCAGAAGGATAATAATAAATATCCACCTGGTAATAGCTGCTGAGCTGATCAAACACTTCTGAAAGCTGTGACGTGTCGAAGTTGTACCAATCGGGCCTTTGAACAGCATGCGCCTCCCTGTTGGCCGGACCTGCTTTTACCAGATGTTCGGCAGGTGTATTACGTTGTATGCTTGCCAGCATCGTGGTTTTATCATAGATCAGCTCATCACCAGGCAGCAGTATCATACTGTTCCATTTTGCATGAACGGTATCGGCAGCAGCTACCTGTACCTTGCCATCATGCAGCTTCACTTTTATCACACTGCTTGCTGTAAATGACTGTACCGTAAAGGAAGTACCCAGTACAGTAGTGACCAGTTTGTCTGAATACACGGTGAAGGGCCGTCCTTCATCTCCGGCTACTTTAAACAGGGCCTTTCCTGACAGGTATACCGGTCTGCTGTTGTCTGAAATAAAGGGCTCATAGAACCGGATGCTACTATTAGGCGATAATATAACTTCAGAGCCATCAGCCAGCAATACAGGCATCAGTGTGTCGGAACCGTTCCTTCTTTCTATCATGCCCTCAGCTGTTGGGGAAGCTTCTCCTCCCTGTGCAGCAAGATCCTTTTTACCAGGCTGATAGATCCATAATAATCCGATGAGCAGTCCGGCTGACACTGCAGCTGCCAACCAGGCTATCCGCGCCCTCCCGCCTTTCTTAAAGGAGTTTCTGCTTACCGTTTGAAACAGCCTTTTAGAAAGACCGGGGTCCAGCTCCCGGCTCACCGTAAAATTATCCCAGTCTTCCGCTGTCATATATTTATTCCACTCATCCGGGCTATTCCTGAAATATTCCAGTACCTGCTTCTTTTCTTCCTCACTGCATTCATTCCTGAAATATTTGTCAATTAATTCCTTTGGTATCATTTGCAGCTTGATAATGTGGAGCCTTCCTGATTATATCGTTTGAAAAAGGGGCATCCCCTAATGAGAAGATAAATTTTTTTACCACAGGGATAGCAGTACCATCAGGGGCAGCGCTTTCCTTAAATGCTTGATAGCAAGCGCCATGTGATTTTCTACTGTTTTTACGGAGAGGGAAAGCAGTTCGGCGATCTCTTTATAGGACTTAAATTCATAACGGCTCAGCTCAAATACTCTTCTCCTTACGGGGGGCATGTTGTGCACCGCGTGCTTTATCCGCTGCTGCAGCTCCTTTACCTCTACCGATTCGGATACATTTCCTGTAGCATTTTCCTGGGGTTTTTCATGTTTCAGCACCCTGTCCCTGACGGCGTCCTTCCTGAACAGATCAATACAGGTGGTCCGGGCAATATGGAAGATCAGTTTACTTACCGGTTCTGATTCGTTCAGCTGTTGTCTGTAGTCCCATAATTTAATGAATGTGATCTGTGTAGTCTCTTCGGCGATATATTCGGAGTGTGTTTTAGACAGGACATATAAGTATACCTTCCGGTGATATTCATTGAATATTTCACTGAAAACGGAGGTATCCCCTTCTTTCAATGCGGTAATGGTATTAAACGTGGACATGGGTTTAAAAATACAAAAAAAGGTAAAGCCCTGCAATTCTGCAACAACCGCTACATAAAAGATTAATAAAGAACAGCTTTATGTCAGGATTTGACAAAATCAGGCTAATTAATTATTTACTTCCGATAAAAGTTGATTTAACCATGTTATAATACAACCGTTCCAGTAACCGCATGTCTTTTGTAATAATTATAGCCCGTGCCTGCAGCCCGTTCCTGTAAGAAATAGGTTTATGAATATTCGTCACCAAACCATTATTCAACCTGATAGTGGCCAAAAAACCACTATCCGATGGCACATTAGAAATGTAGCTTAATGTGCCGTCCACAATTCCCACTTCCTGATATGGGTAAGCAAGGAATCGCAGCTGAACTTTTAAACCGGTATCAACTTTTCCAAAATTATCTTGCGGAAGGTTAGTTTCTGCATAAAAATGGCTGTCATCGGGATTGATGTAGCCAAGCAATCTACCGGCTTTTAAATATTGATTCTCCTGCAAGGGGATAATAAACGCAACCTTGCCAGCGACAGGTGATTGCAACACATATTTCTTCCTCCACTCATCCACCTGGCTTTTTAGCGATTGTATCGCTTGCTGAAAGACGATTTTCTGTTGAGCCAGATCATGCGCCAGTTCATCCAACTCCCGCAGTTTATCCCGCTTCTGTGATTCAATGGACAACAAGGAAGCTTTTAGCTGGGGAATAGCCATTTTCTTAGTCACATACTTACTTTTCTCTACACGGTACTCTTCATTAGACAATACCTTTTCGCTCAATAACAGATTATTCATATTATACGTTTCTTCTGCCAGCTTTACATCCTGCTCTGATAATTCTTTCTGGCTATAAATGGTTTGCTTTGTACTATCCAATGAACGGATATCATCTTTCAGCAACCTCATTTTTCTGGAATAGAAGCCGTTGATAATATAGTCATTAAACTGCTGCCATGCAACAATAAACTGCTGATAACCAGTTTGTATTTCGCCAAGATTGAAATAGGGCCGGTTGAATAAACCAGCCACTTCCTCCGCACGCCTGGAGTTGAATAAACTTATACTGCTATCAAGCTGTCTGGACAGAGCCAGTACATCTTCATGGCTGGCTGTACTTTCCAGCCACCCTATTACTTCATTGGGGCTTACCTGCTCGTTATTGTGAATAAACAACCTGACCAGACGCCCATCCTGTCTCGATATAATCTCCTTGGGCGCATTTGCTGCAGTAAGCATAGCGTTTGTTTCAATGATATCCGGATACCTTATAAACCAGGTAGCAACCAGCATAAGCAAGAACAACATCGAAAAAATAAAAAGCGCCCATCTTTCAATAAAATCAGGCCTCCTTGATACGATCTCTTGTGATAATTCAGAGCGTTGATTTATTCTGGAAGAAAGCTTCCTGGGTGCTAAAAGCCCATTTTCTTCGGTGACATCAATCAGTTCTTCTGCCATGATAATATTTTTTCCCGTGAGTCATGTTCCTAATTCCAGTTGATTTTTTACCAGCTCATAATATCGCCCTTTAATGGAAGTCAGATACGCATGTGTACCTTCTTCGGCTATTTTCCCATCATGCAACACAACAATCTTATCAGCCTCTTTTACAGTACTGAGGCGGTGAGCAACTACTATTACAGTTCTGCCTTTAAAAAATTGCTCCAGGTTACCGACAATCACCTTTTCATTGTTAGCATCTAGAGAATTAGTAGCCTCATCAAAAAACAGGTAGACAGGTTCTTTATACACAGCCCGGGCAATCAATAATCGTTGCCGCTGCCCCTGGCTAAGGCCAACACCATCATTCCCTAGTCTCGTATTAAATCCATCCGGTAAAGATTCGATAAAGGAAAGAATATTAGCCATCCGGCAACTATGCAAGAGCTTGTCATGATAGACAAACTCATCTCCCACAGCAATATTCCTTGCAACTGTGTCACTGAAGATATACCCGTCCTGTAGTACAGCACCGCATTGGCTCCTCCAGAAGGACGGGCTCATATATTTAAAATTGCTTTCTCCTATTCTTACAACACCTTTATACTCAGTATAAATCTTCAAGAGTAGTTTCAGCAATGTAGTTTTGCCGCTTCCACTCCCGCCTACAATCGCCGTAACCTTTCCTTCAGGAATATCCAGGTTGATATCTTCGAGAACAGGATCATTATCTGCTCCAGGGTATGTAAATGACAAATGGCGAATGCTGATATCCTTTTCATCAGGCAAATAATTCACAAAGGTGCTGTTAACGGGCTCTTCATCCTTTAGTTCATGTATTTCATTTAACCTTTCCATGCTGATCTTAGCGTCCTGTATGCCTTGGGACAATCCGATAAATTGGGCCACCGGACCACTTAACTGTCCAATGATATACTGTACGGCGAGCATAGCGCCAAATGTTAATTTTCCTTCCACCACCAATTGTGCCGCCATAAAGCTGATGAAAATATCCTTCCCTTGATTGATCAGTAAAGCACCTGCCGACTGCAATTGTCCGTAGTTTAGGCTTCTAAAATTTAAATTAAATACATTCGCCTGTATATTTTCCCACTCCCAGCGCTTCAATTGCTCCGCATTATTTAGTCTTATCTCCTGCATACCCTGTACCAGCTGCAGCGTCGCATTATTCTCTTTCGCCGAAAGATAAAAGGTCTTGTAATTAAGCTTTCTGCGGACGCCAACGAATAACTGTATCCAGCCAAAATAAAGCAGGCTTCCGGCCGCAAACACCAAAAACAATTTGATGTTGTACACAATAAGAATGGATGCGTAAATCAGAAAATTAAATGCAGAAAACAAGGTGTTCATTGTTTGTCCCGTAAGAAACGCCTGTACCTGTCGGGTGTCACCAATGCGTTGAAGAGTATCACCAGTTTGATGCGCATCGAAGTAAGACACCGGAAGCCGTGTTAACTTTATCCAAAAATCTGACAGAATGGATATGTTAATGGTATTTGAGATTCTTAACTGCAAACGGCTCCTTATAAATTCTACTACGGTACTGCTGAATGTCAGCATAAGCTGTGCAATAAGTACCATAGAGATAAATTGCAAATTCCGGGTATTGACACCTGTATCGACTAATGTTTGTGTAAGGAATGGAAAAATTAGCTGTAGGAGGGAGCTGACAAATAGAGAAATAACTATCAGTGATATCTGCCCTTTAGCCGGGTGCAGATATCTGGCCACTATATTCCAACTCAATTTATTTTCCTTCTCTCCTTCATTTTCATAAAAAGCAGGAGTTGGTTCCACCAATAATACTGTTCCTACATGGTTGCCTTCATCACCTTGATTGGAGGCCCAGTATTGCATAAATTCACTCTTCTTATAAGTAATGATACCTCTTCCAGGATCTGCAACTTTTGCATATCCTTTACTCACGGAGATCAGCACCACAAAGTGATTTTGATTCCAGTGTAAAATAGCGGGAAGCGGAACATTTTGGAGCTTGTTAAAACCGATCTGGGCCCCCCTCGTACGAAGACCAATTTTCTCTGCCGTTTCGCTGATACCTAACAGGGAAACTCCCTGCTTACTGAAACCTGCTTTTTGCCTTAAAGTGTCAGCATTATAATGCTTACCATAATGTTTGGCGATCATTTTCAGACAAGTGGGTCCACAATCCATGGCATTTAATTGCCGATAAAAAGGAAAAACCATGCTCCTTCCATGTATGGGTTAAAGTATTAAATATTATTTTTCCATTTAAGAGGGTTCCTATGTTGGGTTACAGGTTACTTTCAAACGCATATCACTTTTTTTCCTTTTTTGCTTTCACTATGTTGTTTGGGTTAGATGACATTTAATAAATGTACTAAAATCGAATTTAATTATTTTCCTATTTTTTTTATACACTACTTGTTTTTTTACTTTCCTGTTTTTACCTTAGTACCATTCATGTTAGCCTAACACTAAAAATAGTGTTGACTCAATATTCCCGAACATAACCATTTTTTCACGTCGACTTACAAACAGTTTGTTGGAATGCAACAATTATTTGTTAAACTATTTGAACCCAAACCCAATGGACCGGAAACGGCTTGGATGCTTGCAAACCTCCTACAAGTAAAAATTTCACGCAGCACTTTAAAAAGGGAAATCGAAGAACATCCGGATTATCCAAGTTTGCTGAGCATTAGCGATGTGCTCAATAATTATGGCGTAGATAACCTAACTGCAAGATTTGATCTCAGTAAATTCATGGATATCCCTACCCCTTTTATTACCCAATTGAAAGGAGACAGAAGCACTATTGATCTATTTACAGTGGTGAAACAAATCAATTCAAACTCCATACGACTTTTTGATCCAGAAAAGTCCCAATGGATCACGCTCACTACAGCAGATTTTCTAAAGAAAAGTTCAGGTATTGTATTATTGGCAGAAGCAGGAGATAAGCCGGGAGAAAAAAACTATGAAAAAAAAATCCGTGCAGAAAGAATCGCAACGTACACCCGATACTTTACCGCATTCTCCATTCCAGCGCTAGTGCTCTTTTCCAGTGCCATGGCATTCATTCGGCATGGAACAACCACTCTCCTGCCCTTCCTGTTTACATTACTCACCTTGGCAGGAAGCGCTGTTTGTGCTTTATTACTTTGGTATGAAGTAGATCAATACAACCCCGTTTTACAGCAAATCTGCTCACTGGGAAGAAAGGTAAATTGCAAAGCTGTATTGCAATCAAAAGCTTCCAAAATTGGAGGGATCAGCTGGAGTGCTATTGGCTTCAGCTATTTTATGGGAATGTTGCTCCTGCTGCTCTTTTCGGATATCACCAGCCCGCTTGCATTGTCAACCTTATCCTGGCTAAATGCGATAGCCTTACCTTATGTGATATTCTCTGTATACTACCAGTGGCGCGTAGCCAAACAATGGTGTGTGCTATGTTTATGTGTGCAGGCTCTATTAACCCTTCAGCTGGTCACAGCACTTGTAGGAGGATGGCATTCTCCATCGCCTTTTAGGGCTATAGCGGATGCGTTGCAATCCACCGTACCAATAGCTTTCGCTATTCCAATTTTAGTCTGTATTATTTTACAGCCTGCCTTACAAGAGGCCCAAAGAAGCAACAACTACTACACAGAACTGCAAAAATTAAAACATAACCGCCTGGTGTTTGAGGCCTTGTTGAAAAAGGAAAAAGAATTAACTACCCGCCCCGACGGATTGGGAATAGTACTTGGCAATCCGGATGCATCCTATAAATTAATCAAAGTATGTAATCCCTATTGTGGCCCTTGTGCCAATGCACATAAGCCGATGGAAAAACTATTGGAGAACAATCCGGATTTACAAATACAGATAATATTTACTGCAACCAATACCGAAGGCGACTATAAAACAGCACCCGTTAAACATTTATTGGCTATTGCTGAGAACCAAACAGAAACAATATTAAGGCAAGCCTTGGATGACTGGTACTTGCCTAACGAAAGAGATTATGAAACTTTTGCAACCAAATACCCTATGAATGGCAAATTAAAACAACAATCGAGAAAGATAGCGGCGATGAGTGAATGGTGCAATGAAGTAAAAATAGCCTTTACCCCTACTTTTTTTGTATCAGTCCCGAGTGGCGATGGAATAACCAGATACTATCAGCTACCCCAGATCTATCGTGTAACTGATCTGAAATATTTCTTTTCTGTTTAAGTAACATCTTACACAATGGCTATTTTAAAGCATATAAGACGTTTAAAATACATTGATTATATGATAAAAAGGAAAGCTACGGGAGACTTGGACGATTTTGCCCGTAAGAACGGCTTATGCAAAAGAGCGATGTCAAACGTCTTGACGGAAATGAAAGAGCTCGGCTTTCCCATTAAATATGACCGTATAAGAAAGACCTACTATTACGACGAACTTGGAGAGATGGTAAAGCATCTGTTTGTTAAAGAAGGACAGATATCCAGGGAGCAAGCAGCTATAATAGGCAAGGATGCAAATCTGTGCTTTTCTGAGACGACCATTTTTGAACTTTGCAAGAATATTTGAAAAACAATGCTCATGGCAAATATACTACCACGGAGGCTTCTAATTTTGAAAAGTTAACCAATTATTCACTTGAAAAATTAAAGCAATGAAAAGGCTTAAATTAAAAGCCCTGGAACTGGGCGCAACAGAACTGCTGTCAAGAGAGCAATTAAAAAATGTATTAGGTGGTGGCAGCAGCGGCGGTACTGGCAGCGGGCAAACGTGTCAAAATGCGTGTGGAGGAAGCCTCGGCAGCTGTTCAGATGGAAAACAATGCACATCTGAAGTATGCCCCGACGACCCAAATTTTACTCACACTGTGTGCAAGTAAGCTAAATCTGTTTGCAGGGCTACAATTGAGGTAACCCTGCAAACTGTACTTCCACAATTTGATAGTTACGGAAATGAGCGATCTATGATAAATGTTAAACTAAAATCAGCAGTAGTTACAATTTTATTACTTGTTTTTTTAACCGGATACGTTCTTGCTCAAATGCCTGTCCGTAAAGGACCTGCGTCTCCGGAGGAGATTAAAAAAGCACAGACAGCGGTAGAGGCCGACTTAAATAACTTGACGGCGCATAGAAAGTATATATTTGCGATGGGATTGGACAATTCATTGCTGGCAGAACAGTATAACACGTGGGTGAAAGAATATCCGAAAAATGTGAACATTCCATTAGCTATTGGTACAGCATATCACAATGCTGAAATGGCACAAGCAAAAGATTTTCTGTTAAAGGCAAGCGAAATAGATTCCCTAAATCCTGCGATATGGTCTATGCTTTCAGTAGATGCGGGAATGAGGGGGCAAGATAATTTATCCAGGGAGTATATTAAAAAAGCAATAGTTGCCGACCCTTCCGATGCCAGCTATGCTGCGTACTATGTCATGTCCTTCCGGGACAGCGATCCGGACGATTTCAAACAGAAAGTTTTTGATCTTGTAAAGCACTTCCCGGAAAGTGACCATGCCGCCAGGGTCTTATATTGGTTAGCTATAGGTACAGTGAATATTAATGACAAGATTAAGTATTTCGAACAGCTTCGCAAACTATATCCCCCGCAAAAATTTGACTGGTCAGCCTCAGGAATGATAGGATTGGCGGATATCTATCTGCAAACAGATCCGGAAAAAGCTCTAAGCTTAATTAATGAGATGGGTGAAGGAAACGATTGGAAAATCAGAAAACAGGTGGCCGAATCACTGATACGGATTGACAAACTGGAGCATGAGCAAAACTATAAACTGGCTATCGCTGAACTAGACCAAATAAAACTTCCCAGGTTTAACTACATTAATAATTTTATAGTATTAAAGAAATCTTCTTTGCTAGAAAAATCCGGTGATGTTAAGGCCGCCTATGATAGCCTGGCTGTAAAATTAGCAAGACTTCCCACTGACCAGCTTTACTCCTCACTCGAATTGTATGGAAAGAAGACAGGGAAGACAAAAGCCCAAATGAACAAAGATATTGAGACGATCAGGAACAGCACTGCAGTTCCTGCTTTTCCATTTAATCTGGCCCTGTACACCAGTAATCATACCTTAAATTTGAATGATTTGAAGGGGAAAGTGGTATTGCTAACTTTCTGGTTCCCAGGCTGCGGCCCTTGCAGGGCCGAATTTCCGCACTTCGAAGCTGTTATTGATAAATTTAAGGGTGAAAATATAGTTTATCTTGGGATCAATGTGTTTCCGGAGCAGGACCCTTATGTGATCCCCTTTATGAAAAATAGTAGGTTTTCATTTATCCCATTACGCGGCACTGCAGCATTTGCAGAAGAACACTACGGTGTAAAAGGTGAGCCCGAGAACTTCCTGATCGATAAAGATGGAAAGATCATCTTTAAAAACTTTCGTATTGACGAAAGCAATCACCGCACATTGGAACTGATGATATCTTCCTTGCTGCAAAAGGATTAATTATGGTTATCTGCCAAACTTTATGGACAAATAACAAAAATATTCTGGAAGATAGTTTTGGCTGGCTCACACCGCAACATCATTTAATGGCGTGGTCGCTAAGCATTCTAAAATTGGCACAACATTATGATGACATACATTTGTATACTGACACTGGGGGGAAAAATCTGTTGATTGATCAGCTGGGCTTGCCCTACACCACCGTCTTTAATGATTATGACAATCTGGATTGCAACTCCAACTTATGGGCCTTCCCGAAACTATTAACCTACGCAAGGCAGAATCAACCATTTTTACATATAGACGGTGATGTTTTTGTCTGGCACCCTTTCAAAAAGGAATTACTATCCTCAGGATTGATTGCTCAAAATCTTGAGAACGGCACCGAGTATTATAGAAAAATCCTTTCACCATTTGCAGAACTGTTAAAATACACTCCCCATTTTCTTAAGCAAAATTTGCTTTCCCATAATATACAGGCATATAACGCAGGAATATTAGGCGGTCATGACATTGACTTCTTCAGATGTTATGCAGCAACGGCTAAGGATCTTATTGAGAAAAATGATCAAGCTGCCTTAAATAGCAATTTTAATATCGTTTTCGAACAAGTTCTTTTCTTTTCAATGGTGCAAAAAGAAAAGAAAACAGTTAACTCTCTGCTGGATGGACCGATTGACGACTATGGATACCATAAAAAATACTTTGCCGAATTTCCCTATGCTGATCAACTAAAATATTTACATATAATTGGCACGCATAAACGGGACAAGGATATCTGTGACTGGCTAGCCCGCTATCTACGGCAAGAGAATGAAGATATATTTTTAAGAATTGTCTCTCTTTTTAAAAAGCATCACTACTTCTACAGCACCAGACTTAAAGAAATTTATCCGATTTCAGCACCACTCATAAGAAATAAATTCAGCTATAGTAAATCTGAGGAGTATGCTAGGTCATTAAATCCGGAGATTAATTTTAGCACCAATGCAAAGCTCAGCAACTATGTTGAAAATTCGGGAAACAACCGTCTAAAAGAGCTGTATAATTATGAAAAAAGAATAAAGCGGATTTGTACAAAGTTTAGAAAAATTAACTTCCCCCGTTTAAAACAAATAGAAGAAGATTCTATACACGCTACAAATCTTCTTTTGATGCTAGAAGAAGATAGAATGGAAATAAAGTTGTACAGAAACCCATATATAGAAATTATATATACCACTTTTGATTGGACGAATATGAAGTGTACTGAAGATGATAATGTAAAAACTGATAAGAATAGTATTACTATTAGTGTTATTCCAGAATTGTTCTTTTCAGGCTACCGGGAGGTTGTGTTGGATGAATCTTGCGTCAACATTGTTGTGCTTACCGAAAAAGGGACTTCATATAAAAATCTGTTAGAAAAGATAAGATCTTTGTTTCCTCCTATAGAAAACGAAAAAGAGTATAAAGCGTTTTGTGACTTGATTTTTCTAAAAGTAGGGTTCTTAATTAGAAATAAGATACTGCTTGTTCGGGGCCTTTATGTAAAATAAAAAAGGTAAAGCCCTGCAATTCTGCAAGGCTTTACACAATATCCTGTTAATCAGGGCTGGGAAAGCACAAAACTACTGCATGTTCCGTTAGACTCCAGGTTTAACAGCTGGAGCGGGCGCCCGTCAATGAACACGTGGCAGGTGTTAAAGCCGCCTGCACAATATCCCCTGTACACACAGGGGGAACCCTGGTTGGGCACCTGTTGCAGGTTCGTATACCCGCTTCCCGGAAATCTTTTTGCGCTGGTGGCAAAAGCGCCCGCTATGGCCAACGCAAATACCGTTACTGATAATCCGATTTTTTTAAAGTTCATGTCAGTAAAAAATTGAATTCAGATACATGCCTACTTTTTTCTACAGGTTTTCGGCTTCCCCTGTTCTATTGCAATAGAAATGATGTTAGTTCCTGAGAATAGTATACGCATTCAGGGTATGATCACACACGGCAAACAGCTGGTCTCCTTTTACCATAAAGTCTGAAATACGCCCTTCCCCCTTCAGGGGAATGTATAATGTATGGATATATGCACCGTTATCCAGCGAGTACACGTCTATGATCTCCTTATCGCGCCTGGCCTGCCAGTGCTCATTGTCAGCCACCAGGGTAGAAAGAATATAGATCCTCTTATTGGCCACTCTTGCCAGGCTGTTCACATACGCAGGCGGCGCAGAGAATTTACTGACGCCGGTAGGCAGCTTAGCCACCTGTATCTTAGCCCTGGTATTGGTATCCAGGGTATGACCAGTGTAGAGTGTATGCAGGTTGGTATCCAGTGCGATAAATTCATTCCGGTAGTGATACACATACACCAGCTTTCCTGTTTGCCGGTCATAGTCCAGTGTGCCGTCTGTACAGAAGATACCGTCCACCTGCTTTTTGATGACATCCTTCCCTAAGCTCACGTAAGGCGAATCTGTTTTTATCTTTACCAGTATGTTCTGACCGTTTCCCAGGGAGCCCATATGAATACTGCGCGATATAAAGGAAGTAGCCGAAACATTTTGCAGCACATTGAAGAAACAGCTTCGGCGCAGGAAGCGGCTCATCTGGAGATCCCCAAGCTTTCCCCTGTAGAGTGTAGGCGTACTGCCCTCTGCCATATATACTGCCGGGGAATCCACCATGATCCGCGCCAGTTTCCAGGCATACCGTTCTCCGGCGGGGATCTTCAATGTTAATTGCTGTGTGTCCTTTAAATTTTGATCCACTGTCAGTAAATGCAGGGATGCGGAATAATTGCCCAGGTAGATATGTTCTCCGGTATGTCCTGCTATATAATAGGCAGGATACTTCAGTTCCAGCGAGCTTTTCAGTGTTGCCGCCTGTGGCAGCACCTTACGGGTAAATCCGTTCTTCTTATCATTCGGCTTATCCGCAAAAGCGTACAGGATCAACACAAGCACAATACAGGCTGCCACACAGAGTGCGGCAAATCGGAAGGGGTGCATCATGGTATGTTCTTTAAACGTGAGCCAGTTTAGTATACAGCCACATGCCCAATAGCGCAAGGGCAACAAAAACAATATTAAAGTAGAGATGCTGTGTCCAGCTCATAATGGAAATCACGCCCCCGCAGGAACAGGGGATCTTATCAGATAAGGTAACCAGCACAACAATGTAAACAGTGAAAAGGGTCATCATCGCAAAAGATGCGTAGAGTCCAGCCCGCCGGAAACGTGGAATAACCAGCAGCAAAGCGATCCCTATTTCAGCCAGGGGAACAATGATGGCCAACACAGGCGCAAACCGTGTAATAAGGGGAGATTGCCCTATCACGGCGCGGAAATTTTCGTAATCAATGAACTTACTGACGGCTGTATAAACGAACAATAGAATGAATAAGAGACAGATTGTCTCCACGACGGCCTTTCTTAACATGGAATACTAATTTACAAATGGAGTTACGGAATAATTTTCAGGAAAGTCTTCGGGTTCACACTGGCATTCATTGGCTATTTGTCATCCTAATCTAAGCAAATATTCTGAATATTAATAGCTACCGGGAATTTTTTTGTCAGATTGACACATTTCGCGGGTATACTAAAATTAAAAGAGGCCGTCTCAATTTACTTGAGAAACGGCCTCTTCGCTGCTTCAGTATGGAATAGTTAACTATAATTAATTATACCCCGGGTTCTGCTTCAATGCAGGTGATGTATTTACATTCATCACGTTCTGCCCGATCGGGAAGATACTTGTATGATCATCTCCATCCGGCTGCTTATCCCACCAGCTGCCACTGTTGAACTTACCGAAACGCACCAGGTCTGTACGGCGGCGGCCTTCACCCAGGAACTCACGTCCCCATTCATCCAGCAATTCCTGCTCTGTCAGTGTGCTGCCACCTGCATCGTAAAGGCTGGAAGACCCGGCCGGGTAGTAGCGTTTGCGCACGGCATTCAGCAAAGTAGCGGCAGTGGCTTTGTCACCAGCCCTGAACTTGCATTCTGCAAGCGCATAGTATATCTCTGACAGCCTTACTTCTGCATAGTCAGATTCTATCCGGTGTGCGTCATCCGTTGGATAATACGGATACTTAATAAGGTAGACCCCAGAGTTTTGGTCTGCATGCGTCATATCTGATTGCTTGTCGCTGGGCACTTCACCCGGACCATAGCTTACCAGCTTATCGCCTACCTTATGATTGAATATACCTACCTGGTCCCTGATGTAAAGCTTGAAGCCATTATCGCTTTCGACAGTGTCCTTACCATTGTTGTATACCAGGTATCCGAAGAGGAACATTCCTTCCCGCGTACTGTTGCCCAGGTTCTTGTATAGTTTCAGGCGCACATCGTCAGGATATTTCGCAAACTTGAGAAAAGGCTTTCCTAACTGGAAATTATATTCATTCCCGTCTACATCACGACCCGGCTGCAAAGCATACTTCGGGTTCATTCTGCCCCAATCTGTAAAGCCAAAATACTTATACGCATCGTAAGGTGCGCCCCACCAGTACATACCACCGTCGTATTGCCAGTGAGTACGTCCGAATGAGCCGGGAAAAGCGAAGATGGTTTCAGGGCTCTTATCATTATTCCAATCAAAAGGTTCATCCCAGCGCTGCGCCAGTGCGTAGTTGCCATACTTGTTATTGATGATGTCCTGGCAGATGGTAGCGCAATCATTAAAATGATCTTCGCCGATGTAGACCTTTGCGTTCAGGTACAGGCGCGCCAGCAGCGCACCACCGCCAGCTTTTGTCCAGCGTCCCTGGAAGTTCTCCGTACCCTCGTCCCCTTTGGCAGCCAGGTCGGGTATAGCTTCTTTCAGTTCGGTTTCGATGAACGTGAATGTTTCTTTAGGACTGGCCTGCTCCTTACCTTTTATTTCCCCTTTAAAGGTGGTAACCAGCTCTATATTCCGATAGAGATCGAAAAGGCGCAGGTAATACCAGCAGCGCATCGTTCTCAGCTCAGCTATCAATTGCTTCAGCTCTGCGTCACTCATGGAGAACTTGGAGGCATCCAGCCCTTTCAGATCCTCCAGAGAGTTGTTGGCCTGTGCAATGCCCTGGTACAGATTATTCCAGGCATCGCTGGTATAGTTGTCCAGCGGCGTCCAGGTATGATAATGCAGGCGGTAATAGGTGCCGCCATCGTACCAGTGCCCCTGGCGGTTAGCCGTCATGACCTGGTCTCCCGTATTTTCCTGCATCTGGTAGGTAGCGCCCTGCACGGTCCAGTAACCGTGCTCAAAAGTGCGGAGAAAAGAACGGTACACATCATCTTTTGTGTGAAAGAAATTCGATGAATTTACCTTGTCGTACAATGTCTCGTCAAGATTGGTACAGGCGGCCGACAGTAAGCACAAACCTCCTGCGATAAGATATGTCTGGAAAAATTTCTTTTTCATGTTTGCGGATATTTAAGCACTCAGAAATTAAGTTGCACACCAAATAACAGCTGCGTGGTAGAAGGATAATATGCCTTACGGCCATTACCATTTACGTCGGTGAAGATACCCGGATATAAACCGTTCACCGGGTATGCTTCGGGGTCTACACCTGTAAAGCTGGTAAAAGTAGCCAGGTTCTTGGTGGAGGCATATATACGCAACGACACAAAGTATTTAGACTTGGATTGGATGGTATAGCCGAGTGTCACCACATCCAGCTTTACATAATCCCCCTTCTCCAGGAAGTAATCATTGAGGAAGGCCAATGTGTTCTTCCCACTGATATGCGAATTTCTGCCATAAGCTGATTCCAGCATGTTGGTGTTGTCCTGTACGCTTTGCAGACCATAATAAAAGTCGTGCACGTTAAAAATATCATAACCAAAAGCACCACGGAAATATAAGCTGGCATCCCATTTTCTATAATGGAAAGTATTACCTAAGCTGGCAGTAAAACGTGGCAGCCCGTTGCCCACGATCCGCTTATCATCATTAGTGGCCTGGGTGGAAGGGATGGGCTTACCGCTTTTGTCGTACACCAGGAAGTTACCCTGATCATCTACACCAGCATATTTCCACATATAGAAGTTGCCTATGCGCTGTCCTTCCTGCAGGCGTTGCGCTGTACCAGGACTCCCGGGCGCAGGCAAACCTACTACATCAATAAACGCCTGGCCGTGATACTGGTCGTTGGAGAAAGAGACAAAGCGGTTATTATTAGTGGCGCCAGCAAATGATATATTATAGCTAAAATCTTTTTTGTCAATAGCGGCCACATTTAACTGCAGCTCCAAGCCCGAGTTCCGCATAGAGCCCACATTGGCATAAGTCTGCGTCTGGATGTTGGGAGGTATGGGCACGTTGTAATTACCCAACAGATCCTGCTGCTTACGCCGATAGTAGTTGATACTACCGCTCAGCATACTATGGAACAACACAAAATCAAGCCCCACGTTCCAGTTATGCGCCTTTTCCCAGCGCAGGTTATAGTTGGTGTTTTGGCTGGGGCCCCAAACACGCAGGTAGGGCCCATTTAAGGGATAATAGCCGTAGCCGGAATACAGGTCAAGTGACTTATAGTTATCGAATTCCTGGTTACCCGTAACACCGTAGTCACCACGCAGCTTCAGTTCATCCACCCAGGTCACATTCTTCATGAATTCTTCACTGCTGATACGCCAACCCAGGGAGAAAGCCGGAAAATATCCCCATTTGTTGTTAAAACCGAATTTGGAAGAGCCTTCATAACGAAGACTGGCCGTTGCCAGGTATTTGTCGTTATATGAATAGTTCACACGGCCAAAGAAGGCGATCAGGCGGGAATCATTCTTTGTAGTGCTCATCCCATTCCGTCCTTCCTCCTGTTGATAATCTCCGTCACCCAGGTTGTTATAAGTAAAAGCATCAGAAGTAAAGTTCCTGTTCTCAGCATATAATTCTGAATACTGAAAGTATTGGTAAGAGTAACCTGCGAGCGCCTTCAGCGAGTGGCGTCTCTTGCTGAGGTTATAGCTGCCTATCCATTCAAAGGTCTTCTGATCCGTTTTATCATATTTGCGGTTGGCTGAGCTCTGTCCGCCTTCATTCATGATCGCATAGGTAGATGTAGAAGGACGGAAGAAGAAGTCAAAATAATCCCTCGTCGTCTGACCAAGCGTTATCTGGCTGGAGAGATTAGGTAGTATATTTAGCTTAACTGTAGCATTCAGATCCAGGAACTTCGCCTCTGATCCACTCAGTTCCGTCTTCAGCCTTTCAACGGGATTGAATACCTCCCCTCCACTGACTGTAAAATAGCGGTTGGGATCTTCGGGGTCCATCACTGGCTGGGTAGGATTAAGTGATAACGCCATATTAAATACGTCATAATCAGCATCGTTACGTTTGAAATAACGCGGCGCCACTACCAGGCCCATGTTCCAGAGCTCGTTTTTGGAGGTATGATTAAGGGAAACGCGGCCGCCATATTCCTGACGGCTGGAGCGGATATCTACACCCTGTGCATTTTTGTAGTCTACCGTTGCACGGTAATTGTTCCGGGCGTCACCTCCTGAAAAAGATAAGCTATGTTTATGTGCAAATGCGGCATCGCGGCTAATCTCCTTCGCCCAGTCAGTTCTTGCGCCAAAATCTGTCCCCCTGTCATGTTTTACAAATTCCTCCGCCGAAAGGGATTTGAGCGTACGGGTAGGAAAATCGAAGGTGGTGTACCCATTATAGGTAACCTGCGGACCATTACCCCTGCCACCTTTCTTGGTAGTGATCATGATCACGCCATTACTGCCCCTGGTACCGTATATAGCAGATGCGGCGCCATCCTTCAGCACGTCTATCGATGCAATATCATTCTGGTTGATATTTTCCAGGTTAGCACCGGGCACTCCATCCACCACGATCAATGGTCCCAGGCCTGCATTACGGGAAGATACACCACGTAGCTGTATCGTTGGATTGGAGTTCGGATCTGCCGTACCGGGATTCGAGATCGTAAGACCGGCTACTTTACCCTGCAGAGACATCAGCGGGTTGTTACCCCCAACAGCCAGCAGCTCTTTATCAGAAACGTGGGTAATAGCACTGGTCACCTCACGGCGGTTCAGCGTACCGTAACCTACCACCACTGTTTCGTTCAATCCCACCGCCTTATCACGCATAACGATGTTAAGCTCACGCCGCTCGCCTACCGCCACGGTTTGTGTCTCAAAACCAATAGCGGAGAATTCCAGCGTTACCTGTTGGTCGCTGCTGACATTCAGCTTGAAACGGCCATATGCGTCCGAAATAGTACCCGTGCTGGTACCTTTGATGGTAATGGTAATACCTGGCAGCGGCTCTCCCTTTGCACTCTTTACCGTACCCTGGATAGGATACTGCTGCATCACCGCGACAAAATCCGGCCTGGCGGCAGCGCTGTCAGAGCGTACCACGTACAGCGGCGAGATCACGATATTGCTGCCGATCTGTTCAAATACCAGTGGCTGACCTTTCAGCAGCAGCGACAATGTTTCCTTCACCGTCCGGGTACCCTCCGGCAGTGATATATCTGAAATATTGCCCAGGGCCCGTTTGTTATAGGCATATGTGAAGGGCGTCAGCTTTTGTAGCTTTTTCAGCGCGGTTGTCAGCTTCTCATACTTCAGCTCCAACCGTACTGTTATATCTTCCATGTCCTGTCCCTTGGTAGTATGGGCCAGCAATACCTGAAACGAACACGACATCACGAAGAACGAAAGAAGGCTCACTCTCATAATCTGTTTCAGTCTTTTTTGATAAGCAGCAGAAAGGTGTCCATAGCGTGGAAATCTAGCAATAGCATCGCTTTCTGCATTTTTTGCAGAAAAAAACATAGTTTTAGAATGTTTTAAATGGTGACTTAATCAGTTAAAACGCAACAGCCGCTTTGACCTCGCACGTCAGAGCGGCCTTTTTTTGTAATGTCTGGTCAGGTATCTTTTCTTTTCATAACAGAGATTTTGGTGAAATAAAAAATAGCTGCTATCTGCACCCCTGGCCGGAAAGCAATACGCTATCCCCGCTGATCCGGAATTCCAGGTTATTCACACGCGCAATGATCTTTACAATATCCTGCAGTGGTTCCTGACGTACAAAGGCAGCCGTGATGTGGCAGTCCTTCAGCGCCGGGTGTGCATAAAAGAATTGGACACGGAAGCGCTGCTCCAGCAATCGCCCGGCCTCCTGCATGGGCAGATCGTCAAACAGCAGGTCCTGCTTTCTCCAGTCATTAGCACGTTCCACATTCCCCTGCAGCTTTTCTACCGCATTGTCAATGCCGCTGATCCTTACCTGCTCATTGGGCGAAACAATGCCCACTGTTTTTACCCCATGCACTACCTTCACTTTACCGGTGCTCACGGTTACCGTAACATCCTTATCCGAAGGATAGGCCCGGATATTAAAGGAAGTGCCCAGTACCACCGTTCTCACCGTTCCGGTATACACCACAAAAGGACGGGTGTCTTTCCGGATGGTAAAAAAGGCTTCTCCCGAGAGGTGCACTACCCTGGCGTTTCCGCTGAAGCCGTTCTGGTACTCCAGTGTAGACCCTTCATTCAGCAACACCTTGCTTTGATCCGGCAGCACCAGGTATTGATGCGCCGCTTTCTCGGGTACTTTGGTAGGTACCGTCTGCGCCACTTCTTTGGCCGTTGTGGGGCCTTGCCTGAGCAGGTAAACACCGCCGGCCATCGCTCCCAGCGTAACAGCGGCGGCAGCCCACCACCACAGGCGGCGCAGCCTGGGAGAACCACGGTCCTGTTCTATGATGTTCCGGAAAATAGTTTCCGCGGCAGCTGGTTCCTGCTCTTCCTGCGGCCAGTCCTGGTCCCATCCTTCTTTGATCAAATCCCGCAGTTCCTCGTCGTACTCCGGTTGGCCGATATAGGTCCGCATCTCGGCTACCTCTTCAGGAGTAAGGGTTTTCTCGAGGTAACGCCTAAACAGGTACGCAAACCTTTTATGCGTCTGCATAGCACAATATTTTTAGGTAAAAAATAGCACCTGTTTGTTGGGCTTTCTAATAAGACTGTAGAAATGAAAAAGAGGAGTATATGTTTTTAAAAAAATTTTTCCAGCAGGCTGATACCTATCACTATAGCATTGATATAGGGGCTGATATGATCTTTTATTACACGCAGGGCGTGCACCAGGTGGGTCTTCACCGTGTTCCGGGAAATATTAAGGGTATTGGCGATCTCCTCATGCTTCATGCCGCGATCGCGACTGAGGTTGTAGATCAGCTGCTGCCGGGGCGACAGCTTGGCCAGGGCATTTCTTAACAGTATCTGCTGCTCTTTTTCCAGGAGGGAGAGCTCCGCATTATTGGCATAGGACTCGCCTTCCTGCTGCACGCTTTCCCGGGTCTGCTGTTCCCGGGCCTGTTGCTTCATCATGTCGAACATACGGTTACGTGCAATAGCGTAGAGCCAGGCGCTGAAATTTTCAATGGCAGACAAGTCCTTCCGTTTCAGCCATACTTTCAGGAAAACATCCTGTACTACCTCATCTGCCAGGGAAGTATTTTCAGACAGGCGCAGGGCATAAGTGTAGATCCGCCCACGGTAGCGGTCAAACAGGCAGCGGAACGCTACCTCATCGCCGGTGGATATACCGGCAAGCAAGGTTTGGTCACTAATATCTTGTTTCTGAACCATGTATCACCCCTTAACGTGGACAGCCGTACTGTTGCGGGGGGTAAGATAGAAATAAATTTTTACAACATAACCAAGAAAAGGATAAGCATCAGGACTGTCCCCAGGCAAACTCACAATTGTCAAAATTCCGCTTTTCCAGGTCGCTGCGTGATATCAGTACGCTGAACACGCCCTCGTCATTAAAATCATTTTCTCCCACCTGCAGCAACACTACCTTATCAGAAAAAGCAATTTCTTCTATCTCCTCCTGCCCCATCTGGCAATGTGTATAGATCCCGAAGATCTTCGACCTGTTGCTACCCGCAAAATAGTCCCAGAGCTTCCCGTCTTCGTCTGCGTCTTCTTCTTCCTCTTCGTCTTCCGCATCGCGAAAACGTTCTGCAAGTGTTTCAGTACCTGCAAAGATCTCATCTACCAGCATACCGGAGAAAAAATTATCCTCATGTTCCTTAACATGGCGAACCAGGTCCTTATTATCTACATCGGCATAGATCACCTTACCGGTATCCGTCATGATATCTGCAAAGAATATGAGCTGTCCGGACTTAGGCAATAAGCCTGTTTTATCGAAGGGCGAGAATTTGGAAAGATCCAGCTGGGCCGCAAAACAAAATCCTTCCGGATAGGATGCACCTGCGGGAAGATCAACCACCGGACCACCATAACGGGAATGCCCCAGGGGGATCTCCACTTCAGTATGTTTCTTATAGTTACCTTCCTCCAGCAGAATGTCGGGCATATTAATAGAGGCGCCGTAGTAAAGGGTTCCGTCTCCTGTAAATTCGATGATGTTGAACACCTGGTTTTTCTTATCCATAGGGTTAATGTTTGAGCGGATCAAGATATAAACTATAATTGGAATGCCCAAGCGCCCGGGTGCTGGTCTTATTCAACGGGCAATTGCAAACCCGGCGCATATGCATGAATATCTTTGATCAAAGCGGGCAGGTCTCCTTTCACATATTTACAAACACCATTGACCAGGACCGGGCTGTATTCTTTCAGTTGTACATCACCGAAATTTAATTGCTCAAGCAATAGCTGATCGAACAGTACGATCTTCCCCCTGGTCAACACCAGTTGTATATCCGCCGGATCCAGGCCGAAAAAAGCATCCATACTGGCTCCCGCTCCTTTCTGTTTTGCCACTACTATATCCGCATCCATTCCGGCTTTCAGTGCTCCTGTATTTTTGAGACCCCATAAGTCCGCCGGTACTGTGGTAAGGGAATGAAACAATTCTTCATCTGTCAATAATCCTGTTTTCCTGGCCAGGCGGAGCTGTTCCCAGAGATTCCAGCCAGCAGATACGGTAGAATCAGTGCCAAAAACAATGTTCGTCACGGTTTTAAGCTGCCTGATATCGGCTGTGGCGCCTGTCAGGAAAAAATTTGAATCAGGACACCAGACCAGGGCAGCAAGAGAACGGGCCTGCCTGGCATCCAGCGCTATCCCGTGGATACCCACCAGCTTTCTGCCCAATATATTCCAGCGGATAAGGCTGTTGATCTCACGGTGAGCGTTGGTATTGGTACCTTCTCCTATATGTACCACCCACGGACGTTTTTCCGCAAAAGGATTGTTCAGTTTAAGCCGCCATCTTTTCTCCAGTTGAATGGAATGCAGCATATTACAATCCTGGAACACCCGTATAGGCGCTTCCGGCATCCCGACAACATAATGCCCGTGATGCACCACCGTGGTGACGCCCGCCAGCAGGTTCTTATAAACGCCCCATTTCACACGCAGATCACGGGGCACCTGTAATACCCTATTGATGGCTGGTTTGTTCACTGCATGAATATCATTGCCCCATTCTACATAGTCCTTATAGATCCTGTTACCCAGCTGGGGAAAGAGATCAAAATCAAGATGATCATGCGAGTTGATAAGACCAGGGAAGGCAATACAATTGTCGAAATGAAGGTGCTGTATTGTATTGCTCCCTGCATTGGGCGCTGCAGAAAGGATTGATCCATTATCAATGAATATATCCTTTGCATTTTCATGAATGATATGAAGATTGTGCAGCGCTAACATTGCGGGAATTAATTATTCTGAAAAGCCGTATAAAATACCGTATCAATAAAAAAAAGAGTTTCAGAGTTCACAATTACATTTTCATCATGAATGTCTTCAAGAATTATTCCCAGTTCCTTGTTGTAATAATTATTAGTGGGAACACCTTTTCTCAGGCGATTTTCAAAACCGTTGTAAGAAAGTAATTTTTTGACATCAGCCAGGTCAACAGCACTGTCAGAGGTTACAAACGGCTGCCTCATAACGGCCTGAAATATACCATCAGCTTCAATAAACCCTAGAAAAGTATAAGCAGTATTTGAAAAGAGAAGGTTATGTATCACTATACTATTAAAGAATTCTAACCAGGTTGCGTAGTAAACACCATCATTCAGCTTTACAACACTCTTATTTTGGGCGTCAAAGTAGACTGTTGCTTCTCCTCCCCTGGCTAGAAATTGGGATGGGGCAGGAGGATGTGTAATCCAGATGGCTTTTTGCTGTGCATATTTTTTTAAGAATCCGGCCTGCTCTTCTTTAACGATTGCTTTACTTTCGAAATCTCTTTTAACCGTTGTACTTGTGCTAAAGCTTGTGCATAAGAGATTTCTGATTGTTGTGCAATTATCTTCTGCCCCCTCAATGACAATTCCTTTAATGATATTTTCAAGTTTGCTTCGGGTATCATTATTGTTCATTTACATGTAAAAATAGCAAAAACGGCTGACTCTCTGAATCTGAGGCCCCAGCAACCACTTAAAAATGTGATTATCAATAAATTAATGCTCAATCTCCCTACTTCCTCAACTCCTCAATATTCTCCCTCGCCTGTTCTTTCGCCTCCTCATCCCCATACTTCTCCGTCAGCTCATAGTACTTGATCGCATTCGCCTTATCGCCTTTCAACTTATACCCTTGTGCAATATTATTCAGCACAATATAATCCCGGGGATTCAGCTCCTCCGCCTGTTTTAAATATCCCAGGGCCTTATCATATTCCTTCTTTAGCAGGAAAGCTACTGATGTTGTTGATAATATTTCCACACTTTTAGGATAGTGCTGCAAGGTCGCCTCACCGATTTGTATCATGTTATCCAGCAAACGGTCCTCCTGCGTTTCATACAGCTGCCCTAAATAATCCTGGATAGCAGACAGCATAAAACGTTCTCCATCATCCTGTTTCTTATCCTCCATCCATAGCCAGTTATTCTTATTAATAACAGAATATTCTACTGTCCTGATGATCTCTTTTGTAAAATTGTCATAGTCCCCGATCTTTCCAAGCACATAGCATTTTCCGAATCTCATGTCCAGCCTGTCAGGGAATTTTTCAATACCGGTATTGATGCATGTAAACGCCTTCTCCAGTTTATCCGGAGCATAACCTGTATTCGGGCCTATGAAACCTACCACCTTTCCCGTGCTGTCTTCTATCTGGAACCTCTCTCCTTTAGGCGCTTCCTGCTGAAGAGAGATCAACTCCTGCCTGCTGTTTGAAAAATAGTAGTTAAACTGTGAAGTATACAGCTCAGGGTCATCCGGATTGCTTTTCTCCCATGCGGCCAGGAAAGATTTGATCTTAGTGGTATCGTCTTCTTCACAAAGCTTTTTGAATTGCTGGTAATTAGACTGCCCAAAGGCATGGATAGAAAACAACGACAGCGTAATGAGTGTAATGATCTTTTGCATAGGGCATTGAACGATTTAAAGCTGAACCAATATATTAACAATAAATCAAATACAAAATTAACTCGGGGGAGATACCTTCCATGGAAGGCGCTGCCTATATAAGAGTATTTATGGGGCAGGATTCCATAAGACCTTATTACGAAGTCCGGGATTATACTATCAAAGGTACCCTGGTGCGTCCCCGGCTACGACAGGTAATTCCTTATACAGCAGTAAATCCAAAGGAATACTTTAGCAAAACCCCATTTCTAAAAAGACATCTGATATAATATTCATACTGGTTATATCTTCTTACAAATCCCGACTTATTATTTAGAGTATAGAGGAGCTCCTCAGCTTTCCCCTTAACATTAGATTTGTAGCCGGCTCCTAATATCTTCACGACCTCTTCTTTACTCATTCCCAATCTTATATTGTTGCCGGTAATGAAAGTCGCTGTCGCTAAAACTATCGCTTGTTTAGGTATTTTATAAGATTTGTCAATCCCCGCTATTTCAAATTCATCCACTGAATTTTTGCTACCCCCATAGTGAAAAATCAGGCGCAGAAATTCAGTTTTAGTGTTGTTTACAACTTCAATTCTCGGCAGACTCCCCTTGCTTTCAAATAGGTTTTTCCAGACGTCCTTTCCCAGTACCCTTTCCGTACTTCTATAGTCATTGATTTTTATTTGATTTACCGTAGTATCCGGAATAAATGGTTGGCGTTGTTGACCTTTGGAAAAGATGGAAGCAAAGGTTAAGCTTAATAGGAATGATATCGTCCTCATTTTGTTTTTTATTCTCTGAGTATGATATATGCATTTGCAGTTTTGCACGTGCAGCGCCCTGGGGTTTTGATTTTCCACAGCATTTAGACATGCACGGAACAAAGAAAAAGCATTTTTTTGAAATGCAGTTAAAATATCCTGATATTGATCTCCTGCAATTACTCTTTAAACAAATAAGAGGCCGCCTCCAAAAGGAGACGACCTCTTATCCAAATATCCATCAATAAGTTGCGCGTCTTAATTGATATCCCAGAATATCCTGGTGTTCCTTGTATCCTTGGACGACACTTTAGAATAATTCTCTGCATTATACAGCTGCTCTGCAGAAGGATACAGCAAACGCACCGGAGGTGTGGTGGCGCCGGAAGCAGAAGCCGTTGCAAATTTCAGTGCAGGATACCCTGTTCTTCTCAGCTCAGCCCATGCCTGACCGGCTTGCAGAATGAAGAAGTGCTCCCATTTCTGGGTATAGATCTTCGCCAGCTTCTGTGTAGCGGTACCGCTGTAGGCGATGGCCGGTTTCTGGAGATAAGCGGTGATAGCCGGCTCCTGAGGGACATGCAGCGTATCCCAGCTAAGACTTCTCAACACTACAGAGTGATTAAGGTCGTAGTAGAATGATATAGACTGGCGGATACCCGTTTCATATGCAGTCTGCGGGCTTCCCACACTCCATCTTTCGTATGCTTCTGCCTGCAGGAAGCTCGCTTCAGATGCAGTGAAAAGCACGCCGGGAATGTTATAGTTATAATTGAACGTCGCAGAATCGTAAGTGGCATATTTACCTGTTGTTTCAAAATCGGAGGAGCTTCCGTTATAAGGAAATCCTACGTATTGACCAGACTGATTAGTATCCCAGTATACAGGAGTGCGCGGGTCGTTGTTAGCCAGCATCAGCGTATCTAACAGGTAAGCCGGAGCAACGCGGAAGTCGGAGAAAACGCCACCCAGGTCACTTTTCAGTGCAGTTGGGCTCATTTTTATCACCGCATTCTGGCTGTTATCAGCGATCAGCGGATAGGTAGCCGGATCGCTTAACATGGTTGTTACCTCCGTTCTGGCAGCAGCTTCGCTGACATTCGAAATACGCATCAACAGGCGCAAGCGTAAAGAGTTGGTATAACGCTGCCACTTTAAAAGGTCGCCTTTAAACATCATATCCTGCAATTTTAACTCAGCAGATGCAGAGGTAATAATGTTGGCAGTATCAAAATATGTATTCAGCGACTTCAGGTTAGCGATAAAAGCATTATAGAGAGTGGCCGCATCATCAAAGGGAGCGCCGGTAGCCTGACGATCAGTATTAAGACTGCCTGCCTGGTTGAAAGGAATGTCTCCCCACATATCTATCATCTGCGAAGCCTGGTCATACAGCAGCACTTCAGCACATCTCATGAATACCTGCTGCTGTTGCTGTTGTAAAGGGGTAAGCGCCTTGAAAGTGGTCTGCATTTCCCTGTAAGTACTCATTATACCAGGACCATAGTAGTTAGGATCATTATCGTCCTTGCTCCAGGAGCCTGCGTAAAAATCTGTCCAGCGATCCTGGGTATAGGAAGTGGACGGAATATACATCTGCGTGGTAGGCTGTAATGCCACTGTTTGCGAAAAAGGCGCCTGGGTAGACATTATAAAAGTGTAGTAATCCCAGTAGGAAGGACGTACACGTTTATTCATGTACATACCAGACAACAGTTTTCCCAGGGAGCCATTCGTTGTTAGCTCCGGGTTCATGTAATCGTCTTCTATCCTTTTCTTACAGGAAGCGAAAAGACCTGCAAGTATGATCAGGATGGTCGTATTTATCAAAAGTCGTTTCATCGAATAATTTTTAGACATTCAGCAATAGAAATTAAAAGCGGGCACGCAGGCTGGCGCCTAAGCTCCTGGTCGGTCCAACGGTACCATTGTCCACACCCTGGTTCAACCAGGTAGAACCAACTGCCACTTCCGGATCTAAACCGTAAGGCAGCGATTTGTAGAGGTAGAACAGGTTACGACCGATCAATGCCAGCTGCAGTCCCTGGAAATGTAATTTCTCAGTGATGCTTTTAGGCATATTGTAAGTCAGGGCAATTTCACGCACTTTAATATAGTTATTGTTGAACACGGCTGCAGAATAGTCACCTTCTGTTCTCCAGTTGAAGTTATTGAGATAATAACCGGCAGCAGAGATCACCTTAGTATTGGCCCTGCCGTCTTCAGTAACACCTGGGAGGATCAATCCGTCATGACGGGTGCCGTTAGCAGCAGCTACATAATTGGCGGTAGCATCGTCTATTACATTATAGGAAATGCCGCCGTGCGCTGCATCCCTGTACTGAAGGGTGCTTTCAAACATACCTCCGCCGATCTGGTAGTAGGTAGGTATAGATACCAGCTTACCACCCCAACGGTAATCCAGCGTAACGTCCAGGGAGAAATTCTTATAAGTGAACGTGTTGGAGAAGCCGCCCACAATTTTGGGCATCATGTTTCCAACATATTTATATTCGTTAAGATTGTTGGTATAGTAACCGTCACCATTCACGATGTAATTGCCATTGGCATCCTGGTTACGCGGGTGTACATAAATATTACCGAGCGCATCACCTACTTCAGATTTTACGATCAGGTAACCGCCGCCTTCCACGTTCCAGGTCAGGTCTGAAAGACCCTCGGGGAGTGCAGCCAGTTTGTTCCTGTTGATAGCAAAGTTAAAGCGGCTGGTCCAGCGGAAATCCTTCAGCGTTAAAGGCGTTGCGTTAATAGCAGCTTCATAACCGTAGTTAGCCAGGTCGCCTGCATTGATCAGGTTAGAAGTAGCACCGGTAGAAGGAGCTGTGCTGGCAAGCAGTATCTGGCGGCTCACCTTGTTGTTGTAATAGCTGAAATCTACCCCTATTTTACCATCGAATAACCTGGTCTCCAGGCCTAACTCAAATTCCCGTTTCTTTTCTGATTGGATGTTGGGATTACCGAATGAATTGCTCTGTGATTGCTGGTACAAGATAGTGGAGCCGCTGTAAGCGAGCCCGTATTGGTAATAACCAACATTGGCCTGGTAAATGCTGGGGTGGTTACCTACCAATCCGTAGGAAGCCCTTAACTTACCATAATTTACAAAAGAAGGCAGCTTGAATACATCAGAGAAAACAAAACCTGCATTCACGGAAGGATAGAAATAGGAATTCACAGCAGCCGGCAGCGTAGAAGTGCGCTCCTGGCGGGCAGTACCTTCAAGGTAGAGGAAGTCCTTATAGTTCAGGTTCAGTATGCCGAAACCTGCAATATCTATCTGTTCTGCACGCTGCGCAGAAGTTTTCAATACACCTGCAGAGTTGGCAAGGCTGAACCAGTTCTCGCTCGCAAGCCCTACATCAGTGTATGAGGTCTGATAGGTGTAGTTCTGTTTTCTGCCGGTGAAGCCTCCGGATACAGTAAGACCAAGATCTGCGGTAAGCTTCGGACTGTAGGTCAACATTACGTCTCCGTAAAAAATATTGTTGCTTCTTTGTTCTACCTGGTATTTACCGGTATATCCAAAGCCCACAGGCTGGGTATTATGCTCCTCATCCACCGCACGCCAGTTGGTAAAATCGCCTCCTACACGGCCCCTGAAGCGCAGGTTATCCAGGATGCTTACGTTCAGTGTTGCACTGTTAATGAAACGGTTCTGCCTTTCGTCGTAGTTATTACGCAGGTTGTTCCATAAATAATCCATCAGGTTGGCTGCTCTAATCCTGTATGCCAACCGCTGGTCCTGGTCGTAATTCAGGTTGTCGTTAGCTACATATTTATAACCATTAGTAGTCTTATACCTGTCGAAGTAAGTTTGCATGTCGTCCAAACGGCTGAAGAAACCGTCAAAAGACCCAAACACATTACTAAGCGTGTAAGCCCTGTTATGGGTAAAGTTGTTATTGTAGGAAGAAACCAGGTCAACAGAAGCCTTGCTGCCTAATTTCAGCGTACCGTTAAAGTTGAAATTGTTCTTGTAGAGTTTACTGCCGGGCAAGATGCTCTTATAGTCTGTGCGCGTGTAAGAGAAACGGTAGCTGCCATTATCTCCTGAATTAGACAATGCCACATTTGCAGTGGAATTATAACCATTCTGGTAAAAATCCTTATAGTTATTTTTATTCTCTACATATTTCCGGGTAGAACCATCCCAGTATTTAATGTCGCTGCCATCAAACTTAGGGCCGAACTGTGCGTAAGATCTGTAATAAGGGTGACGGGAACCATCAGCATCTGTTACCATGCCATCGCCATCAGCGTCAATACCGTTTACCACGTTGGTCTGCGCATCGTAACCGGGACCATATTCATTCTGGTAATCCGGGCTGTAAGCCAGGTTCTCCTTAGTAAATATATAGTTCACGTCTACACCCAGGCCCCTGGCTTTGCTACCTTTCTTCGTAGTGATCACGATCACACCGTTGGTAGCTTCAGAACCATACAGCGCAGTGGCGCTGGCGCCTTTCAGTACGGTCAGGCTTTCGATATCCTCCGGGTTAATATCCACCGCACCATTCCCATCGATCCTGTTATTGGTAGTACCAAAAGAAGGAGCAGTCAGGTTATTGAAGTTCCTGATAGGTACACCGTCCACTACATATAAGGGCTGCGTGCTGTTATTAATAGAGGTAATACCTCTCACCTGTACGGAAACGCCGCTGCTGGCGCCACCGGGAGCAGCGATAACTTTCACGCCGGCTGCTTTACCATACAATGCAGAAGCAAAGTTAGGGCTACCGGTCTGGGTCAGCTCCTTGGAAGTAACGGTACTTACCGCATAACCTAAGGCACGGGTTTCTCTCTTGATACCCATTGCGGTCACCACCACCTCATTCAGGCCCTTGGTGTCAGGAGCCAGCTGAATGTTGAGCACATCGCCGCTCACAGGCACTTCTTTTTTCAGATAGCCAATGTAAGACACTACCAATGTTGCATTGGAGGCCACTTTGAGGGTGAATTTCCCATTCTCCTGGGTAGAAGCGCCGTTAGTAGTACCCTTTTCCTGTACACTAACCCCGATAAGCGGGCTGCCTTTTTCGTCCAATACGGTTCCTGAAACCGCCTTCTTTTCCTGTGCGATGGCGCCAAAAGCGCATAGCAATAGCAGGACCGTGCATACAAAAAACGATCTTTGCATTGATTGCAGTTGTTTTGTTTAAAAGAATAGTGTTAAAGCAAAAGATTTCCCCCTGCGCACTATGGCGCCTTATGGTCTATCTACGATTTTATACATGGCTGATGGTTTAGGTAAGCCGGGCCGGTGCCTTATTGCACCTGTACTTCATAGTTTAAATTTTTGTTGTAAAGTATAAAGCTGCCTTCTGATCCTCCGTCCTCATCACTGTTTACGAATATTTTTTAATTGTAGAATAACTAGGAATAGGTAATCGTTTCCCGGTATATTATTGGCTGAAAATGTTTACGATAATAGGGAATAATTGTCCTGTGAAATAATGCTGTACTCATGTCTATCCTTCGTTCACTATAGCGATAAACTTAGATAAAGTTTTCAGATTGTGCAAAGGATTTGTTAAAAAAGGAGAAAAGATGATCAGTCTTTGTAAAAAAAATATCAGATAACCGCTTGCATAACTGTCATCAAGACAAGAATTTATGTAAGCAAAAATGCGCCGTCAATTGATTTAAATCAACAAATTCGTCCTCCTGATCCCCGTTCAATTCTTTCCCGTATATTTATTAAAAGCTTTTTATCATGGCGCTCCAAACCGGCGTTCTCAAATTCACCGGCAGATTGCAGAACGTCATCGGCTACCGTAGAAATGGTAAATATTTCCTGCGTAGCATGCCGGACAAAGTAAGACAGACAGCCCCCACTAAACGGGCTGCCCGTCATTTCGGCATGGCCAGCCGGAAAGGAAAGCTTATTCGTAAAGCGTTTCGCCCTCAACTGGACATGCGTTACGACGGTACCCTCGTGAACCGCCTTAACAAGCTGTTTATACAAGCCGGCAAAGATGATTTTCCCAACCTCCAGGGCTTCCACTTCAACCGCCATACCGGCCTGGAAAAGCTCTTTGTCATTCCGCCTGTTTTCACGGTAAACGGCGCCTTGTACATCCCCGCCCAGGAACTGCTGCCACAAGGCAACAACACGCACATAGAGCTTCGCCTCATTGCCACCCGTATCAGCTTCGCCGAAAACCGTGTGATCAGCACCGAAGTAGCTACTGCCATCATCGAGCTGAATGAGGACCAGCCTTTCAACGGCATGGCCCTGAACGTCCCTGTTGAAGGCGAAGGCGCCCTCCTGGTAGCTCTCCAGTACCGCTCCTGCAAAACATCAAATGGTGTGCTCTTCCCCTCCGGCGACCGCCGTTACATGGCCGCCGATATGATCAGTGTTGCTATCCCTGCAGGAGAGCTCACGGCAACAGCATTCCTGGCAAAATCATCTCGTAAGCGCTTGGTCTTCCGTCATTGCCCGGATACAAAGGCAAACAGGTCTGCTCTCCCGTCATTGCGAGGAGTCGCGTGGGAACCGTGCGCAGGGCGACGACGAAGCAATCTCCCAACGTAATCTTCGCTCTCTTCTTCGTATCACTTTAACGTCTTTACCTACACCCCGGGAACTCCGCTCCGGAAAACCTATATCCCTACCTCCCAAAAATCCCCATTTTTATTCCCAAAACCCCTTCCCTTCCCCCTTCCACCAACCATCCAACCCCTAACCAACTGCAAATTTCCCACTGCCCACTGCCAACTACCCCCAACTTTCCCTCCATTTCATCCCCAGCTGAACTCCCGATCAAGTCCACCTTACGTCCATTAACCCTTGTGTTACAGTATACTCCTACTGGCCGCTTACAATACGCTTACTCCGGGTACTGGCTTAGTCCATGCTTAGTAAGTGCTTGGTAAGTACTTCGTCCGTCCCTCCCTCCTCTTACCTGATCCTTAATTTCCGCCGTATATTTGCCCCATGCTCGCATTGCCCATCACCATACGCATTCCCACCGATGATGAAATAAGCTACCGGCCCGATTTCGACGAGATCCTCCACAAAAGAAGAAAAGCCAGGATCCAGGAAGGCTATATCCTTGACATAAACGAAGCAGGCGCCCACCGTTTACCCTACCGTTTCCAGGCCACTATCAACATTGATAACAACCGCCTCTGGGACCTTTTCCAGGCCCTCGCCCTCACATTGCCCGCCAAAGTGAGCTGCGTGTACGGACTGTCCGAAGACGAAAGCGCCTCCACCGCCCTGCTGCAAAAACAGTTTGTGCTGAACGAACTGGAAAAATACCGGAAAGAACTGACACAGGATTGCCAGCTGGAGTTTGGCCTCTTATTCCAGACAAAAGAAGTGCTGATCGAACTAAGCATCAGCGAAAGCAAATATGTCCGCTACTCCGGCGTAGAACTGGAACGCTTTAAACTGCTGATGCAGTCATTCAAGCTGCCCGCCGTTAAAGGACTGGAGTTTATCGATGAATATCCGAAAATAGTGATCCCCCTGCGGGAGCTCATACCTTCCGCTAAAGCGCCGGAAAGCGTAGTATATTATCTTGACCAGACCTTCCATGTAGACAGAAGCGGCCCGGAACCTTACTTCGACTAACGCGGTATGGCTATCTTACACTGCGTATACTGCGCAATATTCTGATCCTTATTACGCACGTTCAGGAAATACAATCCTTCAGCAGTAATAAAGAAATGATCCAATGCCAATCCATCCGGCAAAGCCCCCTCTCCCAGGTATTGAAGATCCTTATCAAACGCTATCAGGCTGGCCGTCTTACCAGCCGGCTTGCCATTGGCCATTTTCTCCTTTGCGGGCGGCAGTTCCAGTATCCTGTAATACCGGTCATGATACCGGTCGTAGATAATATTACGGTAGGAAGCCGTGCGGGTATAATATTGCAGCGCGTAATCAACATCCAGTACCTGCTCATTGCTTTTCGACAATCCCATAGAGCTGATACAGATCTGTTGACGGCTTCCCGCATAAACATCCCGTACCTGCCAGTTACTGTCCACCAATTGGATATGATGATCCGCCGGCAGGCTAAGCAGGAGCCTCCGGGTTTGCTCGTTGTACGTTGCATACGGCGTTCGTAAATGTGATCCGCCCCAGTTATGCTCCCGGTACACAGCCGGATAAGGAATGCGATAGCTGGTATTACCCGAGGGCAGCTGAATAGTGGCGCAGATGGTACGGAAAGCGGGGTTCTCCCCCTCCTTCTCCCCCAGTAAAAATCCAAAGCCGGTAATGGTCCGGCCAATGAATAAAAAAGGCGCAGCCGCATTGGCATAGGGCGGTGCAGCATTCATACCGGCTGTCTTATTCTTCATAAACGTATACTCCTTATCTGCTACACCGCGGCTAATGGAATAATAAAACAGCTTGGACCCGCCATAAGCATACAGTATCAGGCTGTCCGGCGAAATATATTTTAAGTAAGAGATCTTATGCTTTATATGAACAGGCTGAATGTTCCGCGGGCGTATCGTATCGCCACTGAACACAAGCGGGTATTCCAGTAGCCGTTTATTGTAGCTGTCAAATGCATATAGCACCTGTTCTTTTTCATGATAGTCAATAGGCGTTGATATACCCAGGACCATAAGACTATCCAGGTAAAGGTTCAGCATATTGCCCTGCGTGATGGTAATAGGCACAACAGGTTCCCGGGTAGTGATACAGTTAGCATAAGGTTTTTCGCTTCCATTATTGCAGGCAGTCAACGCAGCTGCAGTGATCCAATATATTAAAACAGGGAACAGTGATCTTCCAGGCATATTCATATAGGTGAAAAAAAATAAACAGGGAAATACCCCTGTTTATTTTCTTGTTTTGGTTAATGAGCGTACGGCTATTCAACGTAATAAGTACAGTTGGTAACAGCAGGATCAATGGGTGTTACACAATCGTAATGGTACACACCGTCTACAACGGTAACCCTGCATTTACCACGCAGGCCATGGTGATCGTCCTGGCAGGCGCTTCCGGAAGACGCTCCGGATACAAATAATAAGGCTACTACAGCAATGCCGGAAAGAATACAGATTTTTTTCATTTTTGATATAGTTTAATTAAGGGAAAACGTGTCTTTACAGTACAAAAGGCCGGCGTCAACAGGTGACCAAACAAATCAATTTAAATTTAAGTAAAATATCCTACAAATAGCCCGGAGGGCGTAAAAAAAATCAGGCAGCGATCAGGTAAGCGATCCATGCGATCATTAACACAAAAGGAAACCATGCCGCCAGGTGCGTAATACTGAACAGCTCAATGCGCCAACAGGATATACCAGGTCTGATGTCCGGGAACCGGTACACATCCCCAACAAAATGATAACCATTTCCCTGGGGATAAGACCTGTCCAGCGCAGCCAGCGAAGTGAATTTCTTACCCGCTTCCTGCACCGCTCTCCGGTACACCTCTACCAGGTACTTATCATTAGCCCCGAACACATACCAAACAAATGAAAGTACGATGCCCAATACGGCAAAATCCTGGTTATGTCCTTTAGGATCGAAGATGAACTTGCCGCCTATCAGGGAAGATTCGATGGTAACGAAGATGTTGAACCGGGTCCACATGCGGCTGAATTGCTGGGTAAGGAAGTTGATCTTCCGCTCGTAATCTTTATCGAGGAAGGAAAGTTCGTCCATAGGTTGCTGATTTTTGAGGTTACAATGATAAGTTACGACTTTAAACACATACTATCCAAATTAGTAGTAATAACAGCATTAACAGCAATGTCGTAAATTAGATATCAAATACAAAACCGATAGCTTATGGAATACAGACAATTAGGCGCATCAGGATTGCAGGTACCGGTGATCAGCTTTGGCACCGCTACCTTTGGAGGCGGAAATGATTTCTTTAAAGCCTGGGGCAGCACACAGGCAGAAGAGGCTACCCGGCTGATAGACATCTGCCTGGATGCTGGCGTGAACCTCTTTGACACCGCCGACATTTACTCAGACGGATTGGCAGAAGAAGTATTGGCAAAAGCCATCAGCGGTAAACGTGATAAATTGCTCATCTCTACCAAAGCTACTTTTACGTTTGGCCCTCCGCCCAACAACCAGGGCTCTTCCCGCTTTCACCTCATCAAACAGATAGAAGGCAGCCTGAAACGCCTGAAAACAGACTATATAGACATTTACCACATGCACGGCTTTGACGGCAATACACCCGTTGAAGAAACCCTGCGTACCCTGGACGACCTGGTGCAAAGCGGTAAGGTACGATACATTGCCGCCTCCAATTTCTCGGGCTGGCATCTGATGAAATCACTCGCCGTTTCAGAAAAGTACGGCTGGAACCGTTATGTGGCCCACCAGGTATACTACTCACTGGCCAACCGCGAATATGAATGGGAGCTCATGCCCCTGGGAATTGATCAAAAGGTAGGGGCATTGGTATGGTCTCCCCTGGCTGCCGGAAAACTGGGTGGCAAATACCGCCGCGGACAACCCTATCCGCAGGACAGCCGCGTGGCGCAGGGTGGCAGTCCCGTACCCGAAGCAGTAGTGAACGATACCGTCTTCTATAATACCATTGATGCACTGGACGAAGTAGCCACCGAAACCGGTAAGTCCATCGCCCAGGTGGCCATCAACTGGGTATTGCAACGCCCTACCGTATCCAGCATCATTGTAGGCGCCCGCAATGAAGAGCAGTTAAAACAGAACCTGGGCGCCGTAGGCTGGAACCTGAACACAGACCAGCTGAAGAAACTGGACGCCGCCAGCGAGGTACCCACCATCTATCCCTACTGGCATCAGCGTCAGAACCTGACACTGAACCCGCCGCCGTCATTCTACTAGAACAAAGGCTTTTACCTTCCTGCATACGATCAAAGCCGTATAGCACATCTTCGCTATACGGCTATTTTTATATCTTTGCCCATCGACCAAACCATGTACTTATGGAGGAAAAAGAATCCATCTTTGGAGCTGAATTTGATGAATTGGCGCTGCCAGGCAGAAGATCATTATTACCATGGTGGGTGAAATTATTTACATGGATCTTTTTGATAATGGGCTTCGGGGTATTCATATCCTTTCTGACAGCTCTTCTTTTGCAGGCGCGCTGTCACTTTCTTTGTGGCCTCCTCGTAAATAGTGATCAGGTGAGTACGGATGGAATCTGCCACAGGGCTCACCTTCGCATCTGTCAGTAAAGTAATGCTGCCGGAAGGCAAAGCAGGCATATGACAGTCAATACAATTCTCCACCAGCGCAGCCGTCGGTAAGGATGTCATCTTACAGAAGGTATGGCCCGCGCTGTTATGACATTCCATGCAGCGCAGGGAGAACACCTGCAGGTTCCCTCTCTCATTACTATGCGGATTATGACAGGAAGAACAGTTCATATCCCTGCTCCTGATGAAACATTTGCTGGCGGTGAACAGTTGATATTGGGTGCCATGCACATCCAGCTCTTTGGGCTTCGCAGGACGGAAGAAATCAGGAAAGAAATAATCATTCAACGCATCACCGGGCCTGAAATCAAAGGCTGATTTCTGCGGGGTTCTCAGCCCGGAATGACAGAGCGCACACATATCCAGCTTTTGCTGCTTGTTAAGTGCGCCGATCGCTTTTATATGCATCGCCTTCCGCTCATCCGGATGTTCCGTATGAAAGGCTACATGCTCCGCCGCCGGACCATGACAGCGTTCACAATCTATCCCATATATCAGCTGGTTCTTTTCAAAATCTTCAGCAATGCTGCGACCTATCATCTGCACATTCTTAATCCCTACCAGAGAGCTATGACAACCAAAACAGGTGCTCGGTATCATCCGGTCAAACTTGGGATGTGAAGGAGGAAAACCAGGACTGTTCGCCCAGCTGCCGGCTTGTATAAAATAAGATAATGGCAGCTGGTAATACTTGCCATCCATCCAATAGAGATAGGTTTGCGCTTTCTGTCCGGAGCCTATTGTAATATCAAAACGGTGTGCTTCTTTCAATACACCATTGTGATATTCTGCCTGGAAAAGGCCGCTGTCACGTTCTTCCATGATCACTTTGTTATCACTACTGAAAGCAAAAACATTCCCCGGCGCTGCAAAACTGCCTTTTACTGTTGTTTTGGAAGCAGGAGATGAAGTATGATAATGTGCTGTGCCAATATAATTATCGTAAATGCTCTTATGGCAATTCATGCAGGTGGCAGCTCCCGCAAAAGCTTCTCCCCTGGGATCTTCTGTACGCGGCGCTTTCGTGATGCATTGTGAAAGAATAGTGATACAGGAAATGAGAAAACAGGATACGTATAAAAGACGTTTATTCATGACGTGGTTGAATGGCGGCTAATATACAAAATGCCATACAAATATGGATTTTATCATAACTTTTTTAATCTTTACAGTGTTATAACTAAAAAGCCCTCCGTTTGTCGGAACGGAGGGCGCCGGGTTTAACGATATCCGATCGTATCGGCTCCCTTAGAGCTCTCCTCAAAGGGTCAGTTTGAGGGATTTTGCTAATGCTTGCAGCAGCAACGGCAGGCAAAGCGATACACTTTACCTTTGGGATGCCTCTTACGTTCACCATTTACAGTGATGTAAGGGGTAAATACCCAGCCGTCGCGGCAATTACAAGGACAAAAACTATCTACCATACTCGATAAGTTTTTGTTTGCCACCAACTAATAGACCCTGGCGACACTGAGCCATTGCTAATTGTTAGCAAAAAAGTAAAAGCCCAATTGCTTGACCGAGCAATTGGGCTTAATAAATTCAGTAATTCTAGACCACTGATCGAGTATGGTATCGCAAATATAAATGCCGGATAAATATCCACCAAATAATTTGCTAAAATTTAGCAACAATAACCTCCCTATTCATTTGTTTTAGCAAGATAATATCAAAATGCAATAATTAATCTTTACTCATCCCCGCACGCCCCAACAACACCGCCGTTACCACTGCCGTCGTTATCAACAACACCGCTGCCACCATTGCACTAAACCTCATGGATTGTACAAAAGCTTCTCTCGCTGTGCTTAACAACATAGCACCTGAACTCCCGGGCACTTGCTTCGCAACCGCCAATGCCCCTCCCAGCGTACCTTTCGCTGCCCTTATAACATCCTCAGATAAATTGCTAACGGCTACTCCCATCTTCCCACGATACACCGCCGTACCTATACTTCCCAATATTGCCACACCCAAGGCCGTCCCCAGGGTAGTACTCGTTTCATACAATCCTGCTGCCGCGCCCGCACGTTCAGGCGGCGCCGTAGCCACCACCATATCTACTCCCAGTGTAACGGTAATGCCACAACCAAAACTCAATATGATCGAAGCAGCCACCAGGTAAGATAATCCTAATGTAATCTGTATCTGAGACAACATAAACAATCCCACACTCATCATCGTCATCCCTATCGCCATCATATACCCTCTGCGTATCTTGCGAACAGTAACAGGCGCCAGCATACAACCCACCATACTAACCGCCGCAGCAGGAATCGTCCACAAACCAGCCCTTAAAGGATCCATATCAAGCACCAGCTGCAGATACTGCGCAATAAACAAATACAAGCCCGACCAGCAGAATAATGAAACCAGCAAGGCAACGAGTGTAGAACGGAAAGCCGTTATTTTAAACAGCCGCAGATCAATCAGCGGATCAGCCAACTTTTGCTGCCGCCGTATGAATACACCTGCTAGAACTAACCCCACTATAATCGCTATAATCGATACCATCTCCAGCCTGGCATTTTCTGCTATATGCTTAACCCCGTAAATAACAGACAGGATAGCCAGCAACGAAAGCAACGCACTAAACAGATCCATACGTGACGCTCCCGGATCCTTAAACTCCGGTAACAACAATGGCCCCAGTATCACGAAAAGCAACATCACCGGCGCCCCTATCAGAAACACCGAGCCCCACCAGAAGTGATCTAAGAGCATCCCGCCCAGCAATGGTCCCAGCATCGTACCTGCTGCAAAGCAAGTCGTCCAGATGCCAATCGCAAACGTGCGCTGCGCATTATCATGGAACATATTACGGATAATAGAAAGCGTAGAAGGCAACAAGGTAGCCCCTGCTACACCCAGCAGGGCGCGTGCAGCGATCAACATACCGGGTGTGCTTGAAAAAGCAGCAAAGGCGGAAGCAATGGCAAATGCAACAGCGCCTGTTAATAACAGGCGCCGTCTGCCAATACGGTCTCCCAGCGTACCCATAGTAATCAGCAGGCCTCCTTCCAGGAAAGTAAATACATCTGTGATCCACAGCAGCTGCGCGCTGCTGGGTTTCATAGTAGCGCTAAGCGCAGGCAGGGCCAGGTAGGTCACAGTGGCGTCCATCGCCACCAGTAAGGTAGGTAATGCCAGTACGGCCAATCCTATCCACTCCTTACGCCCTGCCTTTGCAGGAATAATCTTATGTATGGCACTTGCAGTTTCCATCCGGGATCAGTTTGTATACCAAACTTACTACCATCCGGCTGATATGTAGGCGTGCAAACATGCCAATCTTAGGGGGTATTTATACCAGTACAGCGCCGCCATCTACCACCAGTACCTGCCCGGTGGCGAACTGTTGTTTCATCAGGTAAATATAACTGAGGGCGATATCTTCCGCCTCCCCAATCCTTTTCACGGGCAAACTGTTTCCTACGGAAGTGTACAGCTGCTCACGGTCTGTTGCAGACAGCCTGTTCCAGAGATTGGTTCTCACTACACCCGGAGCAACCAGGTTCACCCGTATAGGTGCTAATTCAATAGCCATAGCCCTGGTAAATCCTTCCATAGCGGCACATATACTGGCAGCAATGCCCCAGCCTTTACCCGGCCGCGGACTGGCAATACCGCCAATCAGGTTAATGGAACCGCCGGCATTGATATGGGAAGCAGCATATTTTACCGTTGCCAGTGCCCCCCAGTAGCGGATGTTAAAGAAATTGCGGGCGGTATCTACTTCCGTTTCGCTGATATCCCCCAGGCTGATGTTCTCGCCAGCCGTATACACCAGGTGGTCAAAATTGCCTGCTGCTGAAAAGAATGCTCTGATCGCTGCTTCATTGCCCAGATCCACCGCATGCCCTTCCGAACCCGCAGGCAGTTCTTTAAGCGCCTGATCGATCCGTTCCCGGTTTCCGGAAACAATAGTTACCTGCGCGCCTTCTGCCGCAGCGGCTTTAGCGGTTGCCAATCCAATACCTGAGCTTCCGCCCAGTACCATTACTTTCTTTCCTGTCAATGTCATCATTTCTCTTTGCTTACTCATAACAGATCATTTTAGTAATGCAAAGGTCTGTACCCGCTGGCGGGCAACATTTACCATATGGTAAAAACCAAAAGCTTAGCGAAAGTTTTTACGGATCCTGCTGAGCGACTGTGGAGTAATGCCCAGGTATGAGGCAACATCGCTCAGGGAAACCTGCAGGGCAATATCGGGCTGCTGCATCATGAAGAGCTTATACCGGGTAGCAGCTTCCTGTCCCAGGTAAGTGTTGCGGATACGGATCTTATCCAGCAATCCCTGCTGAATGACCTGGTTAATGAGCGTTTCTACATAAGGCAGCTTATCATACAGCGCCAGCAGGTCCGGCTTGGAAATGGCCAGCACTTCCGCATCACAGGCAGCCTGTATGCTTTCATCCGCTGCTGTTTCCGTATTGAAGCTGTTAAGGATTGTACAGAACTGGTTTTGCTTCAGGAAGTAGTGGGTTACTTCCACTCCTTTGTCATTCACGACCACAATGCGCAGCACACCACTACAAATAAAGAACAGCTGCCTGCACACCTGTCCGCCACGCTGCAGGTAATCTCCTTCCTTCAGCAACATAGGCCGGAAGGCTGCACTGATCAGCTCCTGCTCGGCTTCAGGAATGGTGCTGAACAATTGTAAAAAGGAAATAAGTGGCTGCTTCATCAGCACTAAAGTTACGAATAATGAGCTTGCTAGCGGATGATATCCGTATCCACCGGCGTATATCCCAGCTGCCGGCTGATGGAAAGCATCTGCCCTTTATGGTGGAATTCGTGGGTGATGACATGCGTAAAGACCTCCAGTGCAGTAGTGGTGGTCACTTTATTATCGGGGGTAGCGCTAAGCACCGCATCGGGTGTTTCCACAAAGCGGCGGATAAACTCCTCCACAAGACTGTTAATACTTGCGTAGTAATCACGGCACTCCTGCACGCTGGAGATCTCCGTGTACTCAGGGTACTGCATTTCCTTGCCCAGCGCATGCTCACCCATCCAGTACCGGTACACATGGCCATTATGCACCAGCAGGTTGCGAATGCTGCCGCCCCTGCCAAAACCGGCTGCTTCCGCAGTAAAATGTTCCGCCTGAAAAGTATCACAATAGTCCAGCAGCACGGCCCTGGAACCTTGTACCAGTTCATACTGCAATGTCCAGCTGTCTTTCATCGCGTAATGTTTATCTCAAGATAGGGCATTTCTGCCAGGGTCTTATCCCTGCTCATTAAGCTTATGAAGAAATGCCAGTCCCAGCGGAGACAGCGTATAGCCAGGGTCGTGGCTGATAGTCAGGCCAAAGTTTTTCAGCTTGCGTACATTGAGTTTCAGCCATTCCTTTTCCTTCCCGGTTTTAGCGGCCAGGTCTGCCGCACGCAATTTGGGGTTATCTCTGATCAGTTCCAGCAGCTGGTGGGTCCAGGCGCCCTGCTTACTGTAGCGGTCCAGCCGCTGTAATCTTTCTTTAAGCACAGCAAAGGCATCATCGGTTAAAGCCAACTGTTCACGTAAAGCAATGCGCGGGTCCTCCCCCTGGTATTGAACTGTTATTTTGAAGATCTTGCCTTCGGTAACGGCGTTCAGCTGGGCCAGCAGCTTTTCGCGGCTTTCAAAACCAGCCTGTTTGGCATTGGCCGTAGTGATCTCATCTGTTGTGATCTGGGTAATATCTACTATTTGTATGAGGCCTGCACTTGTTTTTACCAGGCTGCCGCTTTTAACAGCAGCCACTTTCCATTTACGGAAAGCCAGTTTGATCTTTCCAGACCTGATACCTTCAAGATGCCCCTGTTTAAATAGCATAGGAATACAAAAATATCAATCCTTTGCTATTTTGACGCTCACCTTCGTTACCACACATATGTGGCTACCGCTCCATTACCCAGGGAACTGGTCAGCACTTTTCCATTATAACGGATATTAAAGGTCTGTGGCGCTTTCCCGTTATTCACTACGATCAGCACTTTCTTTCCATCCTGTGTTTTAAACGCTACGTTGTTCAGTTCTGCAGGAACAGTGGAAGCAATACGCACGGCGCCGGCCCTTACAAACTTGGACGCATGGGCAATAATATAGTAAGCTACATTACGTGTAAACGTATCTCCGTCAATGGTCAATGCCCCCAGGCAGGTGGTACATCCGCCTTCGGTATGGGGCTTGTAAGCTGGATCCGCAGCCAGGTTCCATTCCAGCACATTCCTTGACCAGTTGCGCGTAGCCCCGATGACCAGTGTACTTACATGCCACTGCAGATCACTGGGAAATTTGCCGGGGCCGCCCACCCATTGTTCAGTAAAATACACATGCTTGTCGGGATAAGCATTATGCACTTCAGACAGTGCAGTGATGGGCCCGCCATACAGGTGAAAAGCCGAACCATCTATGTAGGGCCTTGCCCCCGCATCATTCAGAACGGTAATGGGATAATCAGGCCGGTCTGCATTATGATCATAGATGATGATCTTCGTCTTAATACCTGCCGACCGGAAAGCAGGACCAAGATGACTGCCGATGAAAGCCGCCTGTTCTGCAGGCAGCATCACCATGCTGGGAACATTGCCACCATGCAGGGGCTCGTTCTGTGGAGTGATGGCGTCTATCACAATCCCTTCCTGCTGCATTGCCTGTACATACTTCACCAGGTATTGTGCATAGGCGGTATAATATGCAGGTTGAAGACTGCCGCCTTTAAAGCTGTTGTTGGTCTTCATCCAGGTGGGGGCTGTCCAGGGAGAGCCCAGTATCTTGATAGCGGGGTTCAACGCTATGATCTTTTTCAGTACAGGTATAAGGTCTTTGTATTCCGGCGCTATGCTGAAATGCTGCAGCTGCTCATCCGTTTGTCCGGCGGGCATTTCATCATAGGTAAAAGTAGTATCACTGAGGTCTGAGGCGCCAATGCTGACACGGAGGTAACTTATGCCGATATTGGTACCATCAGCCAGGAACAGTTCTTTCAGCAACGCATCCTGTGCAGCTTCCGGCAATGAGTGGATCAGCGTGGCGCTGCCACCGGTAAGCGCATATCCAAAACCATCTATCTCCTGGAAAGTTTGTGCTTCATTGATATCGATGACAGGATAGTCATTCTTTGTCTCTTTTTTGAACAACAGCTTAACCGCTTGTTTTGCAAACAAAGCTGTTTTATCGGGAGTGGTCAGCCAGCAGGCTACCGATGCTTTTGCAGGCGGATCGCCCGGACCGGATGTATGTAGATTGCTTTTAACAGTAGTAGTGTAAAGCATGCCTGACAGTAACAGCGCGGCCGCATGCCTGTTCATCTTTTTTCCCATCGTTATCATCTCCTTAAATCAGTTATTTTTCCATCATTTTGTATACACGTACATAATCTACTTCCATTGCGGTAGGGAAGGCTGATTCGTCGATACCTTTCTGTCCGCCCCAGTCGCCGCCTACAGCAACATTCAGCAGCAGGTGAAAGCGCTTGTCAAAGGGCCATACGTCAGATCCTGTTCCTTCATTCCGGAACTCGAATATCAGCTCATCGTCGATATAACCGCGGATAGTAACAGGCGTCCAGTCTACCCGGTAAAGGTGGAACTCTGTAGTGGCATTGCTGATCCGCTTGATGGCGGTCTTCTGTGTATTGATCTTGAAGTAGTACTTCTTGGTGTGGGTAGTAATATGGATGTTGTTAAGATCATAGCCTACATGCTCCATAATATCGATCTCTCCGGATTCCGGCCAGCCGCCATATGCCCAGTCGGTAGGCAGCATCCAGATAGCCGGCCAGGTGCCTCTGGCAGCGGGTAGTTTTGCCCTGATCTCGAAACGGCCATACAGGAAATCACCTTTGTTCTTGGTTACCATGCGCGCGGAGGTATAATGCCGGTTCTCCTTCTCCTCTTTACGCGCTGTGATGGAAAGGATCCCCTTTGCTACAGATGCATTGTCTGTGCTGTTGGTGTAATACTGCAGCTCGTTATTGCCCCAGCCGCCGCCGCCAATATCATATCCCCATTTGGTGCTGTCAGGCGCACCGGTGTAATCAAATTCATCCGCCCAAACAGGAGTAGACTCAAACTTCCAGCCTTTGTCTACAGGCGCCTGGGTCTGCGCTTTAGCCGGAAAGACAGCAGCTATGATCACAGCTATCACTAAGAGGAACGGAGTTTGTTTACCTGTCTTCATCACATGAAACTTATTTTAATAAAAAACGAGCTGCCGGCCTCATTACCGGCAGCTCGTGCAATATAGCGCTATATTATAAAGCCCAGCATCAATATTTCTTATTTGGTGCCGCCCCACTCCTTGCTCTGCTCGATCAGGGTATTCTCCATTTCCAGCAGCGGAATAGGCAGGATCTCGTGCTTACCCGCTACGAAACCGCGGCTGCCCAATACGGAAGCAGCTCTTCCGGAGCGTACAAGGTCAAACCAGCGGTGGCCTTCACCAGCCAGTTCCAGGCGCCTTTCAGCAAAGATATTATCCAGTGTAGCATTGATAGCAGGCAGGCCTACACGGGCGCGCACTGCGTTCAGCAGCTGGTAGGAACGTGTACCTGCAGCACCGCTTTCCCCGGTCTGTACGCGGGCTTCCGCTTCCATCAGGTAAGTATCTGCCAAACGGATCTCATACATATTCTGACCAAAGTTCAGCTCCCAATTACCACCGGCATCGCTGCGGGTAGATACACGGCCGGCGAATTTCTCCAGGAAATAACCGGTGTTCATGTTAGCTTTCTGGTAAGAAGCAATGTTATTTTTCTCCATGCTGTCCAGGTTGGCAACCGTATACTTATAACGCGGATCTCCATGGATAGCGTCAAACAGGCTTTGGGTCACCACGAGGAAGCTCCAGCCGGATATGTAATCAGGCGCGCTGGCGGTTTTCGGGGTATATGCCCTGGGACCTACCATTACACCCAGCACGTTACCTTCTGTGCAGCTTACACAGTTCCAGTTACCTCCGGAGGTGGAAGTATGCGCGATCTCAAAGATAGATTCGCTGTTGAATTTACTGTTGTTGTCAGATTTCCAGAGATCGCCGAAGTTAGCCAGCAGGTTGTAGCCGTATTTAGCGCTTACCTGGCCGGGGGTAGCGCCATTCACTTCCTGGAACTCAGTAACCGCCTGCGCCCATTTCTTTTCATACAAAAACACCTTACCCAGCAAAGCATGCGCTGTACCCTTGGTTACACGACCTCCTTCTGTGTTTTTAGGAACCTGGTCAGGCAGGTTAGGATCTGCAAGGGCTTCGCTCAGGTCTTTTTCGATCTGCGCATATACCTCCTGCGGTGTGGCCTGGGGTACTTCATTCATGTTCTCCAGCGTAAGCGGCTCCATGATCAGGGGAATATTTTTGAAGAAGCGCAGCAGGTCAAAATAGAAGTAAGCACGCAGCACTTTCGTTTCTGCCGCATACCTTTTTTTCAGGTTCTCATCCATCGGTACGCCGGGCAGCTTTTGCAGCAGCACATTGGCGCGGAAAACACCGGAATAGCCCATTCTCCACATTTCTTCCTGCGGGCCCTGTGCGGGCGTAAGGGTATAGTTGGAGAACACCTGCAGGCCGCTCACGTCGTTAGGACCACCACCACCTGCATAATGATCGTCTGATGCAGCATCCAGCGCGCCTACTTTGGTAACGAAACCGCTACCCTGGTAGCCTACGATGTCATACACTGCCACCAGGCCGGTAAAGGCTTCTGCCTGGTTGCGATAATAAAAACCGTCGACATTGGATCCCTTCGGACTCACTTCAACGAAGCTTCTCTTGCAGGAGCCTGCCAGGGAGATACCGGCAGCCAGCAATGCGATATATGAAATTTTGCGTTTGTTCATTGTTGATCAGCTTTAACTTGTTAGAAAGTAACATTCAATCCCAGCATGTAAGAACGCGCCTGCGGATAGATACCACGGTCAACGCCCAGCAGGTCGCCGCCTATTTCCGGATCATAGCCGGTGTACTTGGTGATGGTCACCAGGTTCTCAGCCATGATATAGATGCGTACTTTTTCAATCTTGGCGCGTTTGGAAAGTGATGCCGGAATAGTGTATCCCAGCTGCAGGTTCCTGATCCTGAAATAATTGCCGCTTTCAAGATAGAAGTCAGAAGGATTGGTGAAGTTGTGATTTGCATTCGGATCATCTTGCGTCAGCCTCGGGAAATCATTGGAAGTACCTTCACCATGCCATCTGCCCAGCGCTTTTGTCTGCCAGTTAGCGGTCGGTATATCAAGACGGCGCAGGCCCTGGAAGATCTTGTTGCCGCCAGCGCCCTGTCCAAATACGGTCAGGTCAAAGCCTTTGTAAGCTGCGTTGATGGTCAGACCATAGGTCCAGGTAGGCGTAGGGTTGCCGATGAAATCGCGGTCGTTCTCATTGATCTGACCGTCGCCATTCACATCCACCCAACGGAAGTCGCCGGGAGCTGCATTCGGCTGGATCTTCTTACCTTCTTTATTTACATATGCATCAACATCTGCCTGGTTCTGGAAGATACCATTGGTGCGGAATCCGTAGAAGGCACCGAAAGGCTGTCCCAGTGCGGTACGTGTAAGCGGCCAGCTGGAAGACTGGAAGGTCTGCTGTCCGTCGCTCACATATGTTTTGCCAGGACCAAGATCAGTTACTTCATTCTTGATATGGGAAACGTTCGCATTGGCAGACAGTGTCCAGTCGCCTACTACTTTACGATAACCCAGCTCCAGTTCAAGACCGGTGTTCTGCATGTCTGCTACGTTGGCAACAGGCGCATCAACTACACCTACGTAGATAGGTATACGCAGCGGCTGCAGAATGCCTGATGTTACTTTCTTATACCAGTCAAAAGACAGGGTGAAGTCCCGGAAGATGCTGGCTTCAAAACCTACGTTGGTCTGACTGGTCTGTTCCCAGCGCAGGTCCTTGTTAGGCAGTGAGTTGGGGCTGTAACCCACCTGGTAGTTCTCGCCAGTGCCCAGCTGATAGTTACGGCCACCACCGATGATCGGGGCATAACCAAAGTCGCGGATGTTGTCATTACCTACCACACCGTATCCACCACGGATCTTCAGGAAGTCTACCACGTTCTGAGCAGGCCAGAAGTTTTCCTTGGAGGTTACCCATCCCAGTGAGAAGGAGGGAAACACACCATATTTTTTATTAGGACCAAACCTCGTAGAACCATCACGGCGAATGATACCGGTGAAGAGATATTTCTCTTCGTAAGCATAGTTCACACGGGCAAAGAGGGAAGCCACTTTGTGGTCTATTCCTTCGCTTCCGGTGGCTATCCTGTTGGCGGTAGCAATGTTAAAGTTCATGGAAGCATCCTTGAAATTATCCACAGGGATATCATAGTAAGTTACATCGGTACCCTTTACGCGGTTCTCCAGGTATGCGCCCTGACCCAACAAAACGGATACATCATGCGGGCCGAAAGCTTTTGTATAGGAGATCGTGTTCTCCAGGTTCCAGTCAAAACGCTGGTTATTGGTCCTGCGAAAAGTAGTACGGGAATTGTTGGTAGAAGAGTTCAGGTAAAACGAAGGCGTAAAGGTTTCTTCGCCGTAGAAAGCCAGCTTCGTTCCCAGGCTGGACCTGAACCGCAATCCCGGGATGGGCTGAATTTCCAGGTAAGCATTGCCTACGATGTTATGCGCCCAGTTGTAGTTGCCCAGGCGGGTAGTGATATACGCCAGCGGGTTAGTGATCTCCTGACCTACGATGGTAGAGATCCCATAAGGACGTCCTTGTGCATCTCTTCTTACGCCGGCCCTGTCGTAAGGCGGCTGTGCGGCAAGGGCAGGATCTGTCACTATTGCAGGTGTGGTGGGGTCCAGGTTCAGTGCAGAACTTAAAGGACCGCCAAACTCGTTATTGGTATTACCCAAACCGATGATCTTCTCATAAGAATAACCAACATTCTGGCCAAAGGTGATATACTGTGACACTTTATGAACAGAGTTCAGGCGCGCATTCACACGCTGATACTTAGAGATGTCTGTAGCCACAATACCTTCCTGGTTAAGATAGCCGAAAGAGCTGTAGAAAGTAGATTTATCACTACCGCCGCTCACGCTCACCTCATGATTCTGCCTGATGGCGCTGTTGTTGAAGATCGTTGACTGCCAGTCAGTACCCTGCCCGAAAGATGCAGGATTTGCAAAAGGCGTAGGATATTTAGCAGGATCGTTCATGTTTTGCGCTGCCTCATTCCTTAAAGTGGCATACTCCGTAGCGTTCAGCATTTTCAGCTTTTTAGCCGGTTCGGAAACACCGTAATAACCATTATAGTTCACCTTCAGGGATCCTGCTTTACCTTTTTTGGTAGTAACCAGGATAACGCCGGTGGCTGCACGCGCACCATAGATAGCCTGGGAGGCTGCATCTTTCAGCACTTCTATGGATTCAATGTCGTACTGGTTCAGATAACCGATACCGCCATTGTCTACTACAACGCCATCTACCACCCAGAGGGGGTTGTTGTTGCCAAAAGAGGTAATGCCTCTCACTCTTACTGCGGAAGCGGAACCGGGTTGGCCAGAGTTAGCAGCGATGGTTACACCGGAAGTACGGCCCTGCAAGGCCTGTTCAGGACGCGTAACGGGCTGGTTTTCCAGGTCGGCTGCCCTTACGCTGGAGATGGAACCGGTTACTACGCTCTTCTTCTGAACACCATAACCCACCACAACGGTCTCATTCAAAGCCGTTTGGGCCACTTCCAGTTTCACATCCAGGATGCCGCCTGTTACCGCAACAGTCTTGGGGGCATATCCCAGGAAGTTCACCACCAGTGATCCATTGCGCGGAGCACGGATAGTATAACGGCCATCAGGATCAGTAGCAGTACCCTTGTTGGTACCCTGAATCCGGACGCTGGCGCCCGGCACGGGCTCTCCCCTTTCATCCACAATACGGCCGCTTACGGAGATAGTACTATCTTCCTGCAGTACCTGGCGGGGAGCCTGCGGCTTTTGTATAATGATACGCATGCCATCCATGCTGTAGATAACCGGCTGGTCTTTCAGGCATTCGTCCAGTACTTCTTTTACGGATGCGTTCTTAACAGAGATCGTCACCGGGTTGGCACGGGAGATCAGACCTTCATCGTATACGATCGAAATTCCGGCCTGTCTGGACACTTCTTTCAATACCTTCTTTAAAGGAGCGTTCTTCGCCGATAATGTGATCTGCTGCGATACCGCTTTTGCACTGATCTGCAAGCAGGCTGCGAGCAGCAAAAAGGCAGTCAATTTCATGACGCGGACGATTTTGCAGGCAAAACGAGGTGTTTCATTCAGTATGGCCTCTACCTGACGTGGTTGATGAGCGGATCGCTTACCCGCACGGGAAGCTATACCACTAAAGTTTAATTGCATACTTTTGTAGTGTTTGGGAAATGACGAGATAAATAGTTCTTTAACGGGACTGATGATCTTCGGGAATCCCAGACTTCCTGCCGGGAGTGTTGCGAGCACTTCCGGCTTTTCTTTGATTCCCCCCTTGTACGCTAGCTTGTTTTTTGAATCATAACGGTGATGTTTATCAGTTTTTTCATGTTTACGTTTACGGTGTTTACGATATTTTCATTACCGCCCGGACGTGGACACGGGCCAGTAATGAGATCTTGTTGCTGACTAATTGTTTTAGTTCAAATATTTTAGTTTTCTACTGTAACCATCAGCCGGCGGCCCTCCAGGCTAAATTTGGCGCCATTTGCCTCCAGCATATGTAATATCTCTGACAGCGGCAGGTTGCGGCTGATACGCCCGCCAAAAAGCCGGTTGCTGTTATTATTCAGATAGCTGACCTCAACGTCATACCACCTTGACAACTGCCTCATGATGACAGTGATGGCGGCATTATCAAATTCAAAGAAGCCGGTTTTCCAGGCCACCACTTCGTCTACATCCACCGGGCGCACAGACATCAGGCCGCTGGCATAGTCCAATACGGCCTGCTGACCGGGAACAAGCTGGTGCTGGATGGCTCCCTGTTTCATACGTACCGCGCCTTCCAGCAGGGTGGTATTCAGGCTCTTTTCGTCGGCATAGGCCATGACATCGAAACGGGTGCCCAGCACCTGTATTTCCGTTGTATTTACCTTTACAATGAAAGGGTGGGCCACATCCTTCTTTATTTCAAAATAGCCCTGGCCCTGCAGTTCCACTAAGCGTTGATTACCGGTGAACGCAGTGGGGAACCGCAGTGTGGAAGCAGCGTTGAGCCATACATGGCTGCCATCCGGCAATACGATATTGAACTGCCCTCCCCTGGGTACGGTAAGGGTATTATATCCGATAGATTCGCCCCTGCCTTCGGCAGCATATTGCAGCTGTCCGTTACTCTGCTGCACCAGGGTTTTACCCTGCTGGATCACCTGGTTACCGGCGCTGTCCAGTGTTACGGTAGATCCATCTGCCAGGGTGAGCACAGCTTTGCTGGTACCAGGAGCTACGTCGTTATTTTTATTAACGGCAGCAATTCCATTGGCAGGAGAACTTTGTTGAGCGGTACGGGAAATAGATGCAAACCACCAGAAACCACCAGCCATGACCAGGAGGATCACAGCAGCAGCTGCTACGCGGTTGGGGTTGAACAGGGGCCTTATCTTTTTACGGTTGATATCCTGCATCAGGCGGGCTTCTACCCGGTCGCTCAGCGCTGCAGGTACTTGCCGGGGCGCTTGCATAACCTGCTCAAACTCCTGCTGCATGGCTGCCAGCAGAGGACGGTGGGCTTCAGATGTGCGAAGCCAGGCATACAGTTCCGCTACCTCTTCAGGCGAACATTGCCCGTCAAGGTACCGCTGCAGCAGTTTTTCGTGGTGGCCATTTGGTTGAGACATACGTTATGCCGGCGCCCTTTCAGGCGGGCGCCTACTATAATATCCCAAAACGAGGATCGAGGGTACCCCCTCTTCAAAAAAAATTTAAACGATTTTTAACAGGAGGCAGAGGGTTAATAACAGGTCGCCGTGGCGGTAGATATAATCATGGATAAAACGCATGCTGAGCACCATGTGTTTTTTAACGGCATTACGGGAAATGCCCAGTATAGCAGCTGCTTCGTCATAGCTTTTGCCTTCCTGGCGGCAGAGCCGGAAAACATTGAGGCGTTGAGGACCAAGACGGCCCAGGGCTTCGCGGAACAAACGGTCGTATTCCTTCTCCCGTACCACCTGCTCAGGCTGACCGCTACCAGTGGCAGCCAGGTGTTCCAGCACCTGCTCCTGCAGGCCTTCATCCTGCGCCAGCTTCTTGATGGTCTTAAAAGCATGATTCCGGGCAATGCGATAGAGGTAGCCGGTAAAAGGCAGGGCGGGGTCTATGCGGTCCCTGATCTCCCAGATCTTCAGGAAAACATCGTGCACCAGATCTTCCGACAGGTCGGGTATTTTACAGAAGCGTAGTAAATAGATATAGAGTGCAGGATGGTAGTGCCTGTAAATGCTTGTAAATGCGGACTCGTCGCCTTCTATCATTCTTAACAATACCTCCTCACCGGGTGGCATACTCTCCATATTGGTTGTACATTTAAGACGGTTACCCCTTGCGGCGTAAATTAATTATAAAGTGACAAATGTACAAACAAGCGTATCAAAAACGCGAAGGCCGGAATCGCTTCCGGCCTCGCCTGGTGGTTGGTTAGGGATCTCATAGGATAGTTAGCGGCTGGGTCAGTTTGACGCAGTCTTGCCATTGATGACAGTGTCCAGTTCGGCCTGCAGCTTCTCTCCGCGCAGGTTCCTGGCAATGATCTTCCCGGAGGGATCGATCAGAAAATTAGTTGGTACTCCCTTTACACCGTATAATACAGCTACCTGGTTACTCCAGTATTTAAGATCGGAAACATGTGTCCAGGCTTCCAGGCCATCCTTTTTGATAGCAGCTACCCAGGCGTCTTTCTTGCCCGGCTGATCCAGCGATACGCTGAGCACCGTAAAGTTCTTGTCTTTGAACTGGTTGTAGGCAGCCACTACATAAGGGTTCTCAGCCCTGCAGGGACCACACCAGGAGGCCCAGAAATCAAGCAGCACATATTTACCACGGAAGTCAGACAGTTTTACCGGCTTATCCTGCACATCGTTCTGCGTGAACTCAGGCGCAGGCGAGCCGATTGCCAGACGGCGCTCTCTTTCCATAGAAGCAGCAAATTCTTTACCGGCAACACTGTTCTGCAGCTCAGGCGACAGGCTTTTATACATTGGCTCCAGTATGGCCAGGTTCATGTTCAGATGTACGCTCAGCTCTTTCAAAGCTTCTACACTGAAGAAAGAGGTAGGATTAGCTGCAATGAACTGTTTCATCAACTCCCGTTTATCCTTCATGGCTTTGTCGAAACGCGCACGCAGGCCATTCATAAAAACAGTGTCCTGTTGCTGATCCGGCGTGGATGCACCATATTCTTTATTGATACCATTCATCTGCTCATCAAAGGGAGCAAGGAATTTCTTGTAACGGTCATGCTCCGTATTCACAGGAGAGCCGGTGATCATCCCGTCTTCCAGCTTTTCCTTTGCGCTGATGTTGATAGTACCTTTCTCGATGTAGATCAAGCGTCTGTCTTCCGCCGTCTGCGGATTACGATCTCCGCTACCCTGGTGATCTACCATCAGCATGCACATATGCGGGCCTTTCACTTTGCCTTTGATTACGAATACACCGTTGTGAAGAACAGCAGAATCCAGCATGCTGTTATTATCTTCCCCCTGGTAATGTAGATATGCCTTAGCCGGTGCATTGAGATCGCCCAGCTTACCATTTAATACGAATTCGCCTGTTTGTGCAGCTGCAACTACAGGCAGGGCAACAAAAGCGCTTAATATCCATTTTCTCATTTTATGCTGTTTAGATGATGAAATCATTTTAGTCTCTTAAGATCACGTCTTTCGGTACTCCTGCTATCCCGTTATATTGCTGTATCACCTGCCCCGTTTTTCCGGTGCTGATATCCAGGTAGTAGATGCTGCCTTCCACACCTGCCACCAATAGATTCCCGTTACGCAGCACTTTCAGCATGGTTACCTTCTTGCCACCGAAGTTGGCATCCAGTGCCCTCAGCTCCTGGTTCAATGGATTATAGCGGTATACTTTGTCGTTAGCACTGAAGAAGAAAATGCCGATGGGAGATGAACGCCAGACCGTACCGGCCGACACCAAGGATGCGCCGGGGAACACCCTTTTATAAGAAGGATAGAAACGCTGGGTACTGTCATTCAGCTGCACGCGGAATTTTAATTCCATCTTCTTACCGGCACTATCGCAGAATGCGTACAGGTCATTATCACTGAAGCGGTCCATATACAGCAGATCCATTTTCAGGTCTTTCGGGTTGAAAGCAGTATCCATCACAGAGAAATCTGAACCGTAATAAGACAGCTTCATAATGCGCACAAACTGTTTCAGGTTAGCCTCAAAACCCAGGTAATAAGTGCTGTTTGGATTCTCATACGCATTGTGTACCATCTGCGGATGCAACTTATAATTACCTGCTACCGGCACGCCATAAAATCCATAATAAGGCCAGAACGGAGCCGTTTCAGTAGCGCCGATATACAGCTTCCCGTTTATAACAGCCTGGGTAATACCCTGGGGCATGTTCATCATGTACTCAGCTTTAACAGCAGCAGGCGGCTCAAAGAAATTATCCTTCAGGCTGCGCATACGCTGCAGGTTATCTGCATTCACCAACACACCACCGTTGCTATAGGTGACCCAGTAAGAAGTAAGGCGGTTCAGATAAAACTGGTTCTGTACGGGTACCAGCTGCATAGGTTCTCCCTGCAATGCCTCCTGGTTGATGGCCTGGTATATATCTGACTGAATAGTGCCGTCCGGCTTAATAAAAGCCAGTTCAGCCCTGCCACCGCTGCTGGTCAGCACTACTGCCCCTTTGGTGAACTCCGTTTGGCAGTTGATGATAAATTCATAGAAATACTTCATACCGTTACTGTTATCCACTACCGCCAGCCGGGCGGTATAACGGCCGGAGGAGAGCCCGAAAACAATATGCAGGCTCCGGCCCTCATAGTCGAGTGAAGTAGCTTTCTCCGGCACATTGATCTTCCAGTAACAGTCATAATCGCTCTTTCCTGAAGCCAGTTTAACAAGCGGTGTAATGATCAGACTATCGCCGGTAATGACGGAATAAGAAGTGTCCAGGCCTTCCACTACCGGGTCTGGCAGCTCCACATAATCATAGTTACCTTTATCGCGGGAGCAGGCGATCGTTAACAGCACGAGGCCTCCCAGTATATATAACAGATATCGTTTCATCTGCATCAATGTTTTGTGTTTATACAATGCGGTTGCCATTCTCGTCTGTGAAATAGTACCTGTTATCAGCTGTATTCAGTGTCATCAGGTATTTCTTGCCGGGGTTGGTAAGGCTATAGAAATAATACGCACCAGCGCCTGCAGCTTCCACAGTATATCCTTCCTGCGGATTATCCTGTACCCACCCTACCGGATCATTGAGGAAAGAACGGAAACGCCTGGTATAGTACAGCACTTTGGGCGTGGTAGTAGCATCACTGTTGGTAGGCGGCAGCTCGGTAGTACCGGCTGTGCGGATGAACAGCTCATGCTTTACCCGGGAGTAAGGCCCCAGCTCGCCTGACCAGGTATCCCACCAAACGGGCTTCTCCAGCCGGTTGGAGAACAGGAGACGGAAAGTGTCCAGCTTCTTGAATTCGGCATGAAGGTCTGCCGTGCTTTCCAGCTGGAATTTGATGCGCACCATTTTATTGGCCAGGTTAGTATCTGTGTTGTAGATGATCACCGGTACCTTGATGATCCCTTGTCCTGCTGGCAGTTTATAGACATCCTCCAGTGGCTTATAATGCAGCTTAGGCAGCGCCGTGCTGGCGCTATCCACTACCCTGATCCTGAACGTACGTTCAGACTCCGCTCTGACACCGGAGATCCGCAAAGGCAGCAGCACCGTATCGCTGGCCAGTTCAGGAAATAATGCAAAGGAGTAAACAATGCTATCTACACGTGCCCCGGTACGGTCCGTAAAGTCGAAGTAGATATTATCGTCTGAGGCGTACTGCAGCTCCGTAGCTTTTTTGCAGGAACTGAGCACCGCCATATATAGTAGACCAAATGTTATTAGACGCTTCATCTGTCAGTGTTTATCTGTTACCGTAAGCAATTTCATCATCCGGGAAAGGCAGCACGAAAATGGAACTGGTGGCCGGGATAGTGCTGCCGAAAGAACCGGGAAAAGAAATATTCAACCGTTTGTACATGTAGAAGATCTGGCCTTCGCCAAAGAACTCTTTACGGGCCTCTTTCACCAGCTCCTGCAGGAAGATGGCTTTGGACGGATCATTCCGCTGCGTACCGATGCCGCGGTTAAGACGTACCGTATTAAAGTATTCCCAGGCTTTGGCAGGATCGCTGTCGAACATGCACTCCGCCGCGATGTAATACATTTCGCTAAGGCGGATGGCAGGGCCCAGTTGCGGATGTATGTTACGGTCCGGATCACGGGTGTACTTCTCCAGGCGTAAGTAATTACCACTGGAAACAGACTGCTCGGAGAACCACTGTTTGTAACGGAAGTCCTCTCCTCCTACCCCTCCTGTTTCGTAGATGTTACGGCCTTCCTGCAGGGTAAGGTACAGCGACGATACGCCGTCTCTCAACAAACGACGCAATGCATCGGTAGTTTCCGCATTAGCGCTATAGAAGGCAAACAACAGTTCCTTATATAACATGCGATCCTTCTTTTCTTCATCAGGGTTTAAAAAGTCCGATTGTTTTGTCCAGGGAAACTTATTGGCGTTGATCACTTCCAGCGCATTGAGCAGCGCGTTGGGATGATCTCCTTTGTAGAGATAAATGCGGGCCAGCTCTCCGCAAACAGCATAGTAGTTGAGACGATGGCGGCGCTCCTGTGTAAACATGGGGCCATCCTTTTCAGTAGAAGTATCAACCGTACGGTCGTATCCTACCTTATAACCCGGCCTGAGAATAGGGTCAGCAGTACGTAATAATTCCTTTGCGGCGTTCAGATCCTGCAACATCGCATCTATTGCTTCACCGGTCTTATATAGCCTGGGAACATTCTTGCTGAAAGCGGTAACATAAGGAATCCCCTTACCATTCGGCTCCGCTACATACGAGGCAGCAAAAAGACGCAGCACATCAAAATGACAATAAGCGCGCATGGCCAACGCTTCTCCTTTCACGATCGCATAAACCGGCTGTGTAAGCACGCCTTTCTGTTTGTCTACATGCTCCAGGATAATATTGCTGTTGGCGATCACGTTGTACAATCCTTTCCAGGCGGCATCCTTGCGGGTCATAAAATCCTGGTCTTTGTAGTTGTACAATAAGGTTTGCCGGTATTTATTGGGATCCTCGGGAGATACGTTATAGTTCTGCGCCAATGCGTCAGGGAAACCCACGCTGAGCTCTTTGCCATACATATCCTGCTGGGCGCAGCGGGTATACAGGCCGTTGATGGCTTCCATAAACCCAGCTTCAGTGCTGAACAGCACTTCCTGCTCTACCTCTGTCTGCGGCTTCACGTCCAGCCATTTCTTGCAGGAGGATAGTGCAGCAGTGATTATGATGAGTATGAGATACTTTTTCATGTTCAAACTTTTTAGAACCTGGTTGATAATGAGAAGGTGAAGCTCCTGGCAAAAGGATAGTCGATCCCTCTTTCAAGTTTGATAGAAGACCAGTAAGCAATGTCGTTCATGTTAAGCGCGCAGCGCAGGTTCTTCATGCGCAGGCGTTTGTAGATAGACGCAGGCGCTTCGTAAGAAAGGTATACGGCTTTCAGCTCCAGCCTGTTCTCCCGCTGTACAAAACGGGAAGAGGTGAGCGTATTACCGTTGAGCACAGCGCTCAGGTCTGCAATGTCTTTAAAGAATACATGATCTCCCGGTTTCTTCCAGCGCCCGGTCAATGCGCGGGTATCTACATTGTACCAGGGACTGGCATTCTCCACACGGTCTATCAGCGTCTGGTTGTAGATGTCGCCGCCCAGTCGGGTATAGAAACTCACTTCCAGCATGAAGCTTTTATAGATCACACTGCCACCGAAATAACCATCCAGCTTCGGTGTTTGATCACCAATAGGTACCGTGTTCTTTACATTGTATTCATAAGTGCGGGTACCATCCAGGTTCAGAAAGACCTCACGCCCGTTCTCCGGATCGATGCCCAGTGAACGTACGGCGTAGATCGTATTAAGCGACTGTCCTTCGCGGTAACGCAGCAAGGGCACTGACTTCAACTCCGGGTTCTCTTGTTGTTGTTTGTCTACATCATCATTATAATTCTTGAGCGCATCAGATATTTTGGTGATCACATTGGTGTTGTGCACCATGTTCAGGTTCAGGTTTACAGACCAGTTACGGCTGCGGAACACGTTAGCGCGCATGTACACTTCAAAGCCTTTGTTCACCATTTCTCCCAGGTTCTCTTTATATCGCTCAAAACCTGTGGAAGAAGGTACATTGATGTCCGCCAGCAGGTCTGTGGTCAGCTTGTGATAATACCTGGGAGAAAAGTATACACGGTCCTGGAAAAGCCCCAGTTCCATGCTCAGCTCGTAGTTATGTGTACGCTGCCATTTCAGCCTTGAATTACCATAAGCAGTAAACACGGCGCCTACGCCTGTAGAGTACCATTCACCATTGTAGTACTGGTAAGTAGTATTGGATAAATAGGCCGGAAAGGATACATCGCCTGTTAAACCGGTAGTTGCTTTCAGCCGCAGCTGGCTGACAGGTGTACGCTGCAGGAATTTTTCCTTATGCAGGTTCCATCCGATACCATAAGACCAGAAAGGCGCCATACGGGAGTCTGAACCGAATTTGGAGGAGCCGTCTACCCGCAGGGTACCATCCATCAAAAAGCGGTTCTGAAAAGAATAGTTAAAAGAGAACAAAGCGCCAGCCAGCCGTTGTTCCGTTACACCGCCTTTGGGAGCGCCGTCTTTCTCATACATGCGCGCAAAGGATATATCGGAGAAACGGTCATTGGTAAATCCCTGCGCTTTAAAGGAACGCTGTGTGGAAGTAACCGCCTGTATATTAGTGCCCAGCGAAAAGTTCAGGAAATGCTCCCGGCGGATCACCCGGTTGTGGTTGATGGTAAAGCTGCCGTCTACCTGTGTAAAGTCCTCCACGCCATATTCATAAGTACCACGATCTTTCAGCTGATCCCCGGTATAGGTATAGAACGCATTACTGAGCGGGGAAACAAATTTATCATTCGACTGCTTACGCTTGATAAGGCTGATATTGCCGCTGAAGCGCCATTGTGCAGTAGGGTTATATTCAACGTTAAAACCATCCATGAACTCCAGGTATTCCTGCTTGTTAAAGCTGCCGATGGTAGCCTCATACATGGGATTCAGCACGTTTTCCGATTTAATGATGCTGTTTTGTGTGGCACTGCGGTAATTCCATTTGTCCATTTCCCTGAGCAGCCTGCCGGTAGAATCATAGATCGGGTAATAGGGATTCATCTTCACATAGTCCGCAAAGGAACCATAAGGAGACTCTGTACCTTTTACCTGCGATATGGTGAACTGGTTGCGGAACAGCAGCTTGTTACTACGCGGCGCATAAGACAGCGTATTACTCAAACTGTAACGATCGCGGCCGGAGCCTTTCATCACTCCGTTGTTGGTCTGGTAACGCACATCTACCCCATATCGCATGGACGAAGAGCCGCCCTGCAGGGATACGGAATGCTTATGACCAAAATCGTTGCTGACGGGTTGCGACAACCAGTAGGTATTGATACCACTGAGCACATTCTTCTTTTTAGAATAGTAGAGCCGTTCAAGCACATCCGGGCCATCTACCTCGTTATCTTTATAAAGGCCTGCCAGCCGTTCGTATTCCAGCTTCTGCGCAGCATCCAGCACATTATAGGCAGTAAGGTCAGGCGTAGTAACATTCAGCTCGTAATTGTAATACAGTTCCAGCGCGCCTTCTTTGGGCGCCTTTGTGGTAAACACGCACACACCGTTGGAGGCGCGGGAACCATAGATAGCGGTAGCCGCCGCATCTTTCAGCAGGGTCACCGTTTCTATCCGGTTAAAGTCCAGGTCGAAAATATTCTGTATGCTTACCTGGTAACCGTCTAATATGAACAGTGGCAGGTTGGTAATACTGGCCAGCTGGTTGCGGCTCAACTGGCTGGGCGCACCGGAAGGTAAGGCCGTGGTGCCGCGCACATTGATATTTGGCAACTGGTTGGGATTAGACCCTGCGATATTGTTCTCTACCAGGCGAAAAGATGGATCGCGGGCCTGTATGCTCTGCAGGATATTCTGTGGGTTGAAGTGTTTGAGCTCCTCTCCTGTTATAACAATGGCGGAGCCGGTATAATTGTCCTTCTGCAGCTTCTGATAACCGTTCACTACAAAGTCTTTCATCGACTGCACTTCCGTCAGCAGCTTTGCATCGATGGAGGTATGCCCCTCCACTTTCACCTCCATTGATTTATAACCAATATAGCTGAACACCAGTGTACCGTTGGATGGCACATTAGCCAGCCTGTATTTACCGTTCTCATTGGTTTTGGTGCCGTTGAAGGTGCCTTTTACCACGATGGTAACGCCCGGCAATGGAAGACCTGATTCTTCGGTCACGATGCCGCTGACTGCAGACTGCTGCTGCAGTGCTGCTGTTTGCTGCGTGTCCGGCACCTTTGTGTTGAGCGCCTGCATTTCCAGGCCGCCTGCTTGTTTATCCGGCTGGGCTACTGGTTTTGACTTTTCCCTTTTGAAGATGATGTATTGGTCTTTTCCAGCCGGCTCTGCTTCCAGGCCAAAAGAGCGGAGGAAGCCGTTCAGATAATCGATCATGGATACACCGGGATCTTTGGCCGGAGGGGCATCTGTATAAAGCCCGTTGACGGTGTTCCCCACATAATTGATGCGGATCTTGTAGCGCTGTTCCACACGGGCCAGCTGGTGTTTGAGTGGTTCCTGCTGCGTATCCGCCTGTGCATAAGCAGCTGATAAAGCCGCAGCTGGCTTTTGCATGTTGGCAGCTGCGACGGCGGAGAAACCGCCCAACTGCCACGTTAGGGACATAGCAAGGACACCACCGATACAAGCGGCGTAAAATTTCACCATAGCATTAGATTAAGGTTGGTTATGTACTATTTATCCTCCTGGTTCACTATCGTATAAGTATTTGTTCCTGTCTTCCGGATATGGACATTAAATGATCTTTCGAGTGTCTTAAAGAACACGTCTATATTGTTTGTCGGTATACTTCCTGTATAAGTTTGCAGGCCCAGGCTGTCATCTTCCAGCTGTATAATAACACCCAGATTATCCTGCAAAGATCTGATCACCTCTGCTACAGGCGTTTCATCATACGATAATACACCTGTGCGCCAGGATGCATACGCAGCGGGATCCACCTTTTTGTTGATCAGCTCTTCCGTAACGGAAGAGTAGGTCACCATATCGCCCGGCTTCATCGTAATCGGCGCCTGTGCGGGCGCAGTGCCGGATGTCCCTTTTTTGTTGAGCACCAGCTTTACCACGCCGGTGCTTAACACCACCTGTGTTTTTACGCGTCGGGTATTAACGTTGAACTCCGTGCCTACCACCTGGATGTCTACATCTGTAGTATGTACAATGAAGCGGCGGTTATTGTGCTGATGCTGCACGGTAAAGAAAGCCTCTCCCTCCAGCCACACTTCGCGCGGGCCATCATTGTCCCATTCTTCTGAATAACGTAAGGTGGAATTTACATTGAGGCGTACCAGCGAATGATCCGGCAACTCAAGCGTCCTCATTTCACCCATGGCAGTGGCATAGTGCAAGGTATCCTTCCTTACAACGAAATAAATGGCATAGGTCATGATCAGGATACCGGTGATAACTGCGGCATAGGACCACCAACGCCGCATACCGTTGCGGGGCATTTGCACCAGCCTGCTGCTGCTATCGATGCTTTGTAAAACCCTTTCCCAGGTCTCAGCTGCGTCAGTAGCAGCAGGCGCATGGGAGGGACCGCCTATCAGCAGGAGCATTTCCCTGGCTTTGGCCAGGTCTGCTGCCCTGTGCGGGTATTGCTGCAGCCATTCCTGCCAGTAGGCAGCGGCGTTAGCGTCCCGTTCAATCACCCACTGGCGGAAAACAGGATGTTGCAAAAGCTCTTCGATCGTAAAATCCCTGGATGTCATCGTTGGTTCTTAAGAGATAAAGCAGCAAGCGGATAAAATCTTAGCGTTTGTACCGTACTTTTTTTAAAAAAATTTTATCCCCTTAATAATGAATAAGTTAAAAAAAGAAGAGCTGATCCGGCTGCTCCCGGGAGCAGGCAGATCAGCTTATCACTATGTTGCTTAAGGTAATTCAGCGCTTTGGACAACAGCACGTAGGCAGAGCTTACGCTGAGCGACATGATGGCAGCCGTTTCCTGTGTATCCAGCCCTTCGTAGTAGCGCAGGTACAAGATCTCCCGCTGACGGCGGGGCAGGCCATTGATCACTTTTTCCAGCTTCTCCTTACGTTCCTTATCTGTCTGTTCTCCTATCAGTACCTCTTCATGAGAGCCGGCAAAAGGCATTGCGACCGACTGATCTGCCCAACGGTTCAGTAATCCCTGCTGCCTGCTGATCCTGCGTTTAAGAGAAGCCAGGAGGTAGAACCGGATGGAATCCGTGGCAGAGAGGCGTTCGCGGCTCAGCCAGATACCGGTGAAAAGGTCGTGAATACTGTCTTTCACCAGGTTTGAGTCCGGGCACAGCTTCATCCCGTATCTGTAAAGAGAAGGGAAGTAAGTATTATAAATGAAAGCCAATGCGTCTTTGTCGCCTTCCATTACACTGGCCCATAGCGCTTTATCATCAAGGCTGCCGTACAATTGATGTCCCGGTTTTAGATTTGGTGAATTTTGATAGAATATACTGGTGGTACAACGGCTAAAGATATAACCCAGAATGTTAGGATACAAACCCGATATTCCCCGCGTAATGGCCAGAATCCTGGCCGGTATTGCCCGAATACTTAATTGCAGTGTTCCGCGCTCTCAACTGTAGTAATATTTAAATAGATTTAATCCCTGATAAGTTAACCGGTTTGTTAATTATTTTTTTATTGTTTAATCCAAAATCCAAATCTCATGAAGGTTCTCATCATCGCAGCAGTCATTTCTGTTTTCTCTGTTTTTACTTCTTCAGCCCAGTATGCGCAGCCGTGGGCACAATGTGGTGGTAAGGGCTGGACAGGCGCAACCGTTTGCGTTTCCGGATGGACATGCATTGTAATCAATGAGTATTATCACCAATGCCTTCAAAAAAGTGGAGGAGAATGATCACCTGCAGGATAGCCGCTCCAAAAATGGCGGCTATCTTATTTATCCGTTACAATTATGAAGTACTTCTTTACCTGTATATTTCCCATTTTATTACTGCTTTCCTGTCATCATTCGCCGGTTCAATATATGGACGGTACGATAGAGGAAGTATTTGCAAAAGCTAAAAAAGAAAATAAAAACGTATTTATAATAATCGGGAACAGTGAGTGCGGCAACTGCAGTGGCTTCCGTAAAATGCTGGACTCCCAGTCAAGAACTGCAAGGATACTGGAACGGGACTACATCTGTTATAATGCTGATGCATCGGATAACCGGCAGAAAGACATTGCCCGGATAACGAAATGCCCATCCTACCCTTTCCCTTATTTTTTCGACAAAGAGGGGAACCTGCTGGCATTTGGTTTTCCTAAAAGCAAGGAGTATGATATCAGAGACCTGGACAGGATCGGCATAGATGAATATATCTTCAGGGAGATCTTCCGGCTTCCCATTTCAACACAGCGATACAAACAGCTGGTATCGCTCAATATGCAAGCCTTTCTCTTAATGAAAGGCGGCGGAGAGCGGCGGGGCGCCCGGGATTCCGCCTATCAGCTGGCAAGGCGTTCGCTGGACATTGCAGTATATCCATATAATATATACCTTTCCCATACGCTGGGCGGGCCGGGAACGGTAACGCAGCTTATGCGGCCTGTCTACACGCCATCGGATAAGTCGACCTACAAAGGGATGCTCGATACCATTCCATTACAGGAAAACAACCTGGCCGGGCAGTATAAAGGAAGCGACAGTACCGCATTTGTGTTCAACAAAAGCAACCAGGACTGTGGTGTTATCAAACAGGGAACAGATTACACCTTTAGCTTTGAATTTACAAACACCGGTAAAAAAGATCTGCAAATTGCCAAAGCTGATCATCCATGCACCTGCATAGAACTGCAATGGCCACGGGATCCTGTTAAACCGGGAGCAACAAATGTGATCAAAGGTGTGTTCCATGCCGGGGAAAAAGGAAAATTCAAAAAGGAAATCTATGTCCACCCGGCAAGTCCTGATATACCAATGAAAATTGTCACGTTGACAGGGATTGTCAGCTGACGCCAAATGAATACATGAACGGCAAAAAAGATAATGGCCTTACGCTTTGCAAGGCCATTATCTTTTTGTACATTTATTTTAGTAACCCGTTCAAATAACGTTATTATCACTATTCTAGCCCTTATGCCAGAAAAGTTTTTAATCCCTCATCGTGACCAGATTTACGTCGTTGATTACTCGTCTATTCTATTCTTCAAATCTGACGATTGTTACAGCCATATTCACCTGAATGACGGAAGGGAATTTGTGCTGGTAACCTCACTCGTAAAACTCGAGAAGGAAATCAACCACCAGCGGTTTATCCGGATCAGCCAGTCATTTCTTGTAAATGGCGATTTTATCACCAGTATTGACAGAAAGAAGAAATTCCTGCTGATTGGTGACAGGTATAACCTTCCTTTTACTATTCCAATTAAAAAACTGGTGGAATTGATGGTCACCTAATCATTACCTGATCTTCACCGGCTGCACGCTTTCTTTAGTGATCTTCACCGGTACGATCATGCCGTCTTTATCAAAATGCATTTCATCTATGCATACCACACGGTGGTTAGCTGCGGTTTCAGTGAGCGGCCTGCGGTGATACACAATATACCAGCGGTCAGTACCCGGCAGGTTGATCACTGAATGGTGACCTGCGCCGGTAGCCACGGTGGTATCCTGCTGCAGTATCTTGCCGATCCTTTTAAAGGGGCCTGCGGGAGAATCGGCAATTGCGTAGGCTACGGAATAGTGAGGGCCTCCCCATCCGCCTTCAGACCACATAAAATAGTATTTGCCGTTACGGATGAACATGAAAGGCCCTTCCACATATCCTTCAGGGGTGATCTCCTTAAAAAGGGTACCGTCTTCCATAGGTTCGAAACCGGTAAAATCAGGTTTCATCTTGACGATGTTGCAATGACGCCAGCCGCCATAGATCATGTAGTACTGGCCGTCTTTGTCATGGAATACAAACTGGTCTATCGGTTGCGCACCGTTATAGAATTTATCGATGAGCGGCTTTCCGAGGTAATCTTTGTAAGGGCCGCCGGGTTTATCAGATACAGCAACGCCTATACCGCCATGCTCTGCATCGCTTTGTATATCATTGGCAGCAAAGAAGAAATAATACTTGCCACCTTTTTCAACAATAGCAGGCGCCCACATAGCCTTATTGGCCCATTTCACAGCCGCTGTGTCCAGTATATGCGGATGTTTTTTCCACTTCCGCAGATCATCAGATGAGAATGCATCAAAGAAAACCTGCTTTTCGTACTTATCAGAGTAAGTTGGGAAGATCCAGTACTTTTTACCGAAGACGGCGGCTTCAGGATCTGCATACCATCCCGTTATAACCGGGTTACCGTTTTGCGCAACGGCGTGCTGTGTTTGAATGCATAAGCCGACGGAAACGGCTGCCAGGAACGTCAGTGTCTTTCTCATGGGTGCTACCAGTGCTTTAGTTCACGGAAAGCCCCAATATACAATATCAGTTGGCAGTTGACAAATGGCAGTGATCAGCGGTCTTTTCCATCTATCTGCATGCGCATCTTTTCCTCTTCCAGGTCCAGCAGGGCAATGTGCTTGCGGATCAGCTCTTCTTCCAGCTCTTCATTCTTATTAAGCTCATGCAGTAGCTCGCGCTGTTCCCGGATAATAGCGGAATAGACGTTACGGAAAGTCTGGTGGGCCGGATCAGAAAGCTGATCGCCTGCCTGCGGTGTCGGCACCGCTTCCAGTTTTGTTTTCAGGCTTTGCAGCAATTCATTGGCAGATAGTTCCTCCCGGTATTGTTCATTCAGCAGGGCAAGTGCCCTGTGGCATAATTTCTTGCGGATAATGGCGTCCTGCTCATCGTAGGAGTACTGGTGATCCTTGTCTTCCATCTTCACTATACGCACCAGCCATGGCAAGGTCAATCCCTGGAACACCAATGTGATCAATATTACCGTGAAGGTGATGAACAGGATGAGGTTACGTTGGGGGAACGGCTGACCGTTATTAAGTGTTAAGGGAATAGACAATGAAGCTGCCAGCGACACCACACCGCGCATACCAGCCCAGCCTAAGAGCAGCGGGCCTTTCCATCCCGGGTGAGGATCTGCCGTGGTAATATACCGGCTGATGAACACGGTGAATACAGAGGCGCCAAAAGTGGAAAGTAATCTTATGATGATCAATGCCCCGCTGATAACCACCCCATAGGAAATAGCGGTACCCAGGCTTACATCGCCCAGCTGCCTGACGATAAAAGGCAGCTCAAGGCCTATCAGCATAAACACAAGGCCATTCAATACAAAGCCCACCGTAGACCATACCGTTTCCCCCCGGAAACGGCTGCTGAAACTCAGGATCACCTGGTTGTTTGCGGAAAGGAAAAGACCTCCGCTCACTACAGCCAGTACACCGGAAAAATGCAGTCTTTCTGCCACGATGTACATCATGTATGGTGCTATGAAGGTGAGCAGGATATCTACATTGGCCGTAGTAGGCAACCAGCGGTGAATGGCATAAAATACCAGCGCAATGGCCAATCCCACAACAATGCCCATTACGATCACGAGCACAAAACTGGTGGCTGCCTCACTGAAAACAAATGCACCTGTTTCCACCGCCACCAGGGCAAACCTGAACACGATCAAGCTGGCTGCATCATTGAGCAGGCTTTCGCCCTCCACAATAGAGACCAGGCGCTTGGGCACCCTGATATATTTGAGTACAGAGGTGGCTGAAACGGCATCTGGCGGAGAAATGATACCTCCCAGCAGGAAACCCAGGGCCAGCGAAAAACCAGGGATACAGTAGTGCGCCACCACTGCAATGACGGTAGAGGTAAGCAACACGATCAGAAATGCAAAACTGCTGATAACACGCCGCCATTTCCAGAAATCCTTCCAGGAAGTATACCAGGCCGCTTCATACAGCAAGGGCGGCAGAAAGATGACGAATATTAATTCCGGGTCGATCCTGATCTCGGGCAGGCCGGGGATAAAACTGATCAGCAGGCCGCCCAGCACCAGCACGATGGGATAAGCGATCCTGAGACGTTGCGCTATCATGAACAGGAACAGGATCGCCAGGAGGATAATGAGGTAAAAGCCAAAGTGGTTATGCATGCTGCTAAAATATACAATTCTGCCGACTACTTCCATTCAAGCACGCAGCCCTTCAGGTATTTCTTCCTGAGGAAAGAGCCCGTCTCCTTAAAGCCGGCATTCAGCCACAGCTCCTTGAACTGGGGATTGGCATACAGCACCTTGATAGGCCGCTCTCTGCGGTAGAGGCTCTCAAAAACCTTATCTATAAAAGATTCCATCACAAGATCATCAAAGGGGTTGAACAGGAAGATAACACCCACCGTGTCGGGGATATCGTAATCGCGGGCATCGGCACAGGTTATAGTAACGGTAAGACCGGGGTACGCTTCCTTCACGCCTTCCATTACTTCCCTGGCCTGTTTGCAGAGCTTTTCGGAAAAGTCTATACCGGTCATATCACGGAAACCATACGCCGCACCAACTGCCAGCACCCTTCCGCGGCCACAGCCAACATCCAGGAGGCTGGTTTTTATATCAGGCGCTTTGAGGTGGTCAAAAAGAGTGGTAAGCGAGTAATAGTTTACCGGCTCGTAGAGGCTGAAGTGTTTGCGTTCTATATCTGGCACAGTATTCGGCAAACTGTCCAGTCCTATGGTACGGATGCCATATTTCTTCTCGCCTTTAATTTCATGCCTTATGATAAAAATTGCCAGATCCAGTCCCCAATACCATGTGATATAAAAGAAATACAGCAAATACCTCATGCCTTTGTTTTTTCATCGGGTCGAATGATCATGCGTAATGACTGATCCTTGCTGAAATAGGCTACTGTCCAGTTATATAAAGTTTTAAGCCGGTTGCGGTAATTGATCAGTGACATTAAGTGGATGAACAGCCAGATAAAGAAGGCGATAAATCCCTTAAAATGTTTGACAGGGCCCGGAAGGTCTACCACCGCTTTGTTACGGCCGATGATGGCCATGGAACCTTTATCGTGATAGACAAAAGGTGTCGGCTGCCGGTGCTGCTCAATAGCCTTGAAATTCTTTGCCAGGTGCTTACCCTGCTGGATAGCGGTTTGCGCCACCTGCGGATGGCCATTGGGAAAACGGGCCTCATGTGTTTGCATGCTGGTATCGCCAATGGCGTAGATATTTTCCGTTCCCTTCACTTTATGAAACTCATCTGCCAGCATCCTTTTACCACGGCCGTAGCTTTCTGCCGGAATACCGTCAAATATTTTGGCGGTAACGCCGGCTGCCCATATCAGGTTCCTGGTAGGGATCTCTTCGCCGTTATCAAGTATAGCGGTATCGTTCACATAATCAGTTACGTGTGTATTGAGGCGGGTTTTAACGCCCATTCTGCGGATGGCTTCCATGGTATTGCGTTGCGACCGGGTGCTCATTGGCGATAACAGGGCTTCACTGCCGTCTACCAGGTAGATCTCGCCCCGCTTGCCTTTCAATTCGGGATAATCTTTCCCAAGTATAGTCTTCCCCATTTCTGCCAGCATACCGGATATTTCTACACCGGTAGGGCCGCCGCCGGTGATCACGAAAGTGAGGAGTTTCTTACGCTCTGCCTCGTCTGTTGTAATAATGGCTTGCTCCATCTGCTGCAGCATACGGTTTCGCATGGCAATGGCATCATGGAGGGTTTTCATTGGCATGGCATGCTTCATTACATTCTGCATACCGAAGTAATTGGTTTCGGCGCCGGTGGCAAATACCAGGTAATCGTACTGCAGCTCACCATTGGAGAGAATGATCTTGTTTTCTGCCGGCACTACTTTCTGCAGCTCACCCAAACGGAAGAACAGGTTCTTTTTTCCACGAAACAGTTTACGGAAGGGATAGCTGATGCTGGAAGGCTCCAGGAAGGCGGTGGCTACCTGGTAGATCAGCGGAGGAAAAAAATTGTAATTGTTTTTGTCCACCAGGGTTACCCTGAAATCCTTACTGTCAGCCAATGACCTTGCAAAGTTGATACCTGCAAAGCCCCCACCAATAACAACAATATGCTTCATCCCAATTAGTTTTCTTTATGCCTCAAAATTGTTAAATTTAGTTGATACTCTCGTGATATAAAAAGCTCTTCTTACAGAAATTTAATATATGGACCAACGCATCATCAATCTCTTCGACGAATACACGCACAAACCACTGAGGCGTGACGAATTCATCGGCCGGCTGGTAAAGCTGACCGGCAGTATGGCTGCAGCCATGGCGGTACTGCCTTTACTGGAAGTGAACTATGCGCATGCAGCCACTGTCCCCGAAAACGTGGCGGGTATCGAGGGTACAGATGTCACCTATGAGGGAGACGGTGTTACCATGAAAGCATACCTGGTTAAACCTGAGGGAGTTACAAAGACAGGCGCCGTACTGGTGATCCATGAGAACCGCGGATTGAACCCGCATATCAGGGACGTAACACGGCGCGTTGCACAGGCAGGCTTTATTGCACTGGCCCCGGACGCCCTCTCCCCCTTTGGCGGTACGCCGCAGAATGAAGACGAGGCCCGCGACCAGATAGGCAAACTGGACGCCGCTAAAAACCTGAATAATTTCCTTAAAGGACTGGACTACCTCTCCACACTCCCCGAAAGCAACGGCAAAACTGCTTGTGTGGGCTTCTGCTGGGGTGGGGCCATGGCTAACCAGCTGGCTGTACATGCGCCTGCACTGAAAGCCGCAGTCCCCTACTATGGACGCCAGCCCGACGCCGCCGATGTACCGAAGATCAAGGCAGCCGTGCAATTACATTACGGCGGACTTGATGAACGCATCAACGCAGGTATTCCCGCTTATGAGGCGGCATTGAAAGCAGCAGGTGTTAAATACGAACTATATGTGTACGAAGGGGCTCAACATGCTTTCAATAACGACACCGCCCCTACGCGATATAATGAAGCAGCAGCAAAATTAGCCTGGGAAAGAACCTTACGCTTGTTCAAAGAAACCTTACTTTAGGTGTACGATAACACCTGTACTGTATGAAATCAATTACTTACCTGCTGCTATGCCTGTTAGCAGCCATACCGGCCTTTAGCCAGGAGAAAGATCCTTATCTGGACAGCGCCGCTGTTTATTTCAATGAAATAAAGGAGGCCGCTCCGCGCCTGCAGGCCATATGGGGTCATCCGCTGGAAGGCCCCCTGCTATTTGTTAACCCTAAGACCCGGCACTTATATGCAAACTTACCCGACACCGCACTGGGTTTACAAGGAACCGGACCAGTATACACCGGTACCTTGCCCAAAGCCAATAACATTGCAAACACTGCTATGCAGCTGGGCAGCCACCGCTGGGCCATGGTATTGCTGCCCTTGCCTGCCGCTAAACAAGACCGGCTTAACCTGCTGGCGCATGAACTCTTTCACAGGATACAACCCGAACTGGGTTTCCAGGGCCGTAACCCCGATAACAATCACCTGGATGAAAAGGACGGCCGCATCTACCTGCGGCTGGAACTGGCGGCACTAAAAGCGGCCTTGCGATCTGCAACATGGCAGGAGGCGCAAAGCCACCTGGCCGATGCCATCAGCTTCAGAAAATACCGGTACCAGCTATACCCGGGAGCCGACACCGCAGAGAATTCCCTTGAACTGAATGAAGGTCTTGCCGAATACACCGGCATGACAGGCAGCGGGAGAACCAAAGCACAACAGCTGCAACATTTTGAAAGCGACATGGAACGCTTCCTGGCCAACCCCACCTTTGTACGATCTTTTGCTTACCAAACGATCCCTGTTTATGGCTACCTCCTCCATGGCAAATCTGCCCAATGGAACCGGAAGCTCACGATACAAACTAAGCTGACAGACTATTTTATCAAAACATTTCCCATTACCGTACCAGCGGACCTGGAAGGACATGTGTCCGCGGCTTTAAAACGCTACAACGGAGATTCGATCATTGCTGCGGAAACCACGCGGGCAGAGCAAAAAAAGGCCCTGATCGCCCGGTATAAAGAGATATTCATTGTGCAGCCCCATCTGGAAATAACATTTATAAAAATGAATGTATCCTTCAATCCCAGTAACATACAGCCCTTAGAGGATAAAGGCACGGTATATCCCACTATACGTGTAACAGACGATTGGGGCATACTGGAAGCACAGCAGGGCGCACTGATGAGCCCTGACTGGGATAAGATCACCGTGAGCGCACCGGTAAATACAGCCGGACAACGTATAAGCGGCGAAGGATGGACGCTAACGCTGAATGAGGGATGGACGATCGCAAAGGACAGCCAGAATCAGGCTAATTATCATGTAAAAAAAGCCAATAAATGATTTGGGCTGTAACATTGGATTTAGTAAATTGGAAGACTTAACCCGGCCTATATTTAATACTTAATCTAAACCCGATTTCTGACCAAAAACTCCTTTTTATGAAAAAGAAAACCAAGAAAAAATTAGACGTAAAGAAAGTGAAAATCGCCCGTCTTAGCGAAGGCAACCAGGCCAAGCTGAAAGCAGCCACCATTCCACCCAACACTTTCTGGTGCGAAGGTATCGGTCTGTAATAAGGACCCTTGAAACTTATATTTTGTATTAAAAAGAATTGTGAGGCTGTCCGAAAATATTTTCGGGCAGCCTCACTCCTTATAATGTCATCCCCATCTGCCAAGACGTGCAGATATTTTTGCAAGGGCCTGGTTATGCGCCAGGTATAACAACATCAGGGGGAAGATCTTCAGTAAACCTCTCTTGGTAGAATGCTGGAGATCAACCAGCGGAAGCAGGTAGCCCAGGAAGGGCAGCCCAATATATACTACCAGCACAGCGTACAACCATACCCTGGCCGTAAAGGAAAACCGCAGTTTATACATCACCGCTTCCACCAGCAATAACACTACAAACAATACCATAAAATAGCCATATAGAGATACCCCGCGGCTGCCAAAAAGTAAACGGGTATGCATGTCTGCGAAACGGTCAAAGAATGGCCGCAACTGCAGCGGATGCGGGTTGATCAGGTTACTTACCTCGTATTGGGCAGGGAGATAGTAACTATTATAGCATACTACAGAAACTGCATACAGCAGCAACGCCGGTGTTACGAATGTAGCGGCATCCTGCGCCAGCTGTCTGATGCTTTGGCTACCCCACTGACGGTATACCAGCAAAGGAATGAAGAAAAAAGCCAGTACAAGGGTCTCCGGACGTATGTAGGTCGCGATGCCCATCAGCCATGCCGCAAAATATAGATAGTGCCTGGACTTTCCCCCGAAGTAAAGTGTCAGGCAATATACCGACAGGAAGAAGAATACAGCATTGCTGTAATCAAATAATGCCATGAAGGTGTAAGCATACATTTCCGGTATTGCCAGGAAACATAATAGCAACACGCCCGCCAGCAGCCGGTGAAGGTTTTCGCATAACAGCTGATACAACAGCAACATGAAGCTCACGAATATCACACAAAGCCACAGCTGCCCAAAAGGGAAGCCCGCATATTTGTAAATGATCTGCAGACTGGTAATGAATGCCGGCTTATAAGGATTGTTGGTGCTGTCAAGATCTACGTTAAAAACCGAATTGATCATGGTATGCTCACGCACCGCATATTCTGCCAGTACTTCAGGACCTGAGGTAAGATCTCTTGGCGTAGGCGGCAGATAATAACAACGCCACACACTGATAAGAACAATGGCGGTAATGAGCAGGATAAATGGCAGCTCATACAGTTTTAGCGTAAAACGAATGTTACGGAACATCGCAGCCCACTGCTCTGCAGTACGGGCCATATTTATGTTCAGTAATAATGCCGTCATTACCAGCGCACTGAAAACAGAGAACGCTGTAAGCGGAACATACAATAACTGTAAGACGAAGGGAACAAAAGAAGACACGGCCACTCCCAGTAATAATGCCAGCGGAATTTTAAGGCCGTTCCGTAATGATATATTGAACAGGGCCAGCACACCGATACCTGAGATGAACTGCAGTAATGTCAACAACAGCAAGGCAACTATATTCATAAGGTGATCGTGTATTTTCTGTATTCTGCCAATATGTTGCTCAGCTGTTGTTTATCCCGTATTTTCCTGATAGCGATATCTTTGTTTTCGACGCTTACCACGTAATTAATACCAGCAGTATCCCTTGTATCCGGGCGTACTGTTTTCAACGAAGTATAGTAGTAGAATACGGCTGGTTCCGGTACGTGGTAGTCCAGCCCCTTTGCCTTGAAATAGCTGGTAGGCGGCAGCAGCACCAGGGCAGTTTCTTTTTTACCGGCCTTTTCCAGGGAAAGAGCAATAGACCGGGAGAGAATATATGCATTACCATAGCGGGATATTTTCCTGGCTTCAGGGTCTGACTGAGCGGCCTGCAAAGGGAATGCTCTCCAGTATTCCGCAATCCTGTTGAACCAGGATCTGTTCACCGCTATTATAAGAGAAATAGCCAGAAGGCCTGTTAACAACAGTAACAGGCCTCCCCGTCTGTTAGGTACAGTTGCTTGCATAAACGGCAAAATACTATTATTTATAGTTACCAGGGGCCAAAGTTACGGGAGCTACTTTCTTTTCTATGTCTGCTCTCTCTGGTTCAAACTGTGGGGGTAACTTAAGCGCTTCGCCTAGGTGTTCTTTGCTTTCGTCCACTGTAAACCCGGGACCTGCAGTAGCCACTTCAAACAGCACTCCTCCGGGCTCTCTGAAATAAATGGAGGTAAAATAGTTCCTGTCCAGCACAGGCGTAGGGTTCAGCATACGCTTCACTATTTTAAGGCGCACATCCTGCTGGGTAGCCGCATCAGGTGTGCTAAAGGCGATATGGTGAACCGTACCGCTGCCAGCCAGCCCTTTGAGGCTGTCGGGAGAACAAATGATATCCACATAATTACCAGGCGCATCTGTGGCCGCAAAACGGAAACGGTTGCCTTTCTCGGCGATCAGCTTGTGGTCAAGCTGTTCTGTCAGCAGGCCGGCAGTACGCTCGTACCCTTCTTCCCAGATCTCCACATTGTAAAATCCCCTGATAGCGTGCTCCGGAGGGATGTGCCCGTAAGTAAAGCCGCTGCGGGTATCCTTATCGTTGAATACCAGTTCCAGGCCTAAGCCGTCAGCATCTTCAAAGTATACTACCGCTTCCCCTTCAAATCTCTCCTGCGGTTGTTTGTAGGTAATGTTAAACCGCTTCAGGCGCTCAAGCCAGTAGTCCATTGATGCCAGGGGCAATGAAAAGGTGGTGGTGTTGAGCATGCCTTTACCATGACGGCCATGTGCAAGCCCTTCGTAAGGAAAGAATGTGAGGATACTACCGGGGTGGCCGGTTTCATCTCCATAATAAAAATGGTATACACCGGGGGCGTCAAAGTTCACTGTCTTCTTTACCATCCGCAATCCCAGTATGCCGCTGTAAAAATCGATGTTCTTTTGTGCGCCGGCAGCAATGGCCGTAACATGATGAATGCCCGTAATCAGTTGATCCATATTACAAATGTACCAGTTTATGACAGCTTTAACAGTTCCACATCACAAAATATCTTCACTTCATCAGAGAGGAGCTCAGCAAAGGTATCAAACGACTCATTCCATTGCAGATGAAGGTCTCTGCGATTAAAAGCAGACTCCATTTCAAAACCCGCCTTTATGTTACCTAACTGGTCCACCACAGTACCGTTATGGATTACATTGAACCGGATCACCTCGGTAACATCCTTTATACGCAGGATACCTGTCATATGAATGAAAAGTCCTGCAATTTCTACCGAAGTGGATTCAAAGGAAATGACCGGATATTTTTCCACGTCAAAGAAATTGGCAGAGCGCAGGTGCGCATCACGCCGCGTGTTGCCTGTATCGATAGAGCTGGTAAAGATGCTGAGCTGCGCCTGTGCATCGCTGAAATCATCATCTGCTGCCATGATCACACCTTCGAAACGGGTAAACCAACCGGAAACGGATGTAAGTAGCAAGTACCGGATACTGAATCGGATCCTTGTGTGAACAGGGTCTATTGCCCAGGCCACTTTATGCTGCTGTTTTTTCATATTATTCCCGCAGAAAACCCTATTGAAAACTGAACCGGCGCATGGCCTCTTTTTTAAACTCAGTGAAACTCATCCCTGAAACGTTCTTGAAGAATTTGCTGAAATGTGCAATATCATCAAAGCCCAGGTGGTAAGCGATCTCTTTCATACTGGCATTTACGTAAATGGCCTGTCTTTTAGCCTCCAGTACAATACGCTGCCGGATATGATAACTGGCCGGGAAACCGGATACTTTTTTTACTATTTCATTCAGGTAGTTGGAGCTTACAAACAGCTCTTCAGCATAATCGCTCACCATTTTGCAGGTAGTATAGTTCTTTTCCAGTAAGGCCAGGAATTTATCTGTCAATGCTGTATTCTTTGTACGATGCTGGTACTTTGCAGGTCTTTCAAATTGCCGGGTAAGATAGATGAGGAATATTTTCAGGAAGCCTTTCAGTATTTCAGAGCGGAGCAGGAAAAAATTATCGTATTCCTTCACCATTTTTTCAATGATCTCCTCCATTTCCCTTTGCATTTCGTCGTTCACTTTTATAACGGGTGCATGTGCACAGGCGTTAAGAAAACCCGGATCATGCAGGGGCTCAAAATTGTTCTCATGAATGCCCAGGAATTCTGCGGTAAAGGAGACGACATAGCCGGTAGTATGCTCCCCGGCATTGAACAGGTATATTTGTCCGGGCGCCTGGCAATACACCGTATTATTGCTGATGCCATGTTTATCCAGGTCTACCAGGTAAGTGCCTCCTCCCTGTTTGACCCAGATGATCTTGTAATAATTATGCCTGCGCGGGGAGGCCTGCTGCCCCCATCTGTTCTTCATAACCCATTCAATGGTATGGATCTCAAAGGGTAACGCGCTACCCATGGCTGGCTGTTGTAGGGAGGTTCCGTTCTTGATGATGGTTGTTGGCCTGTTAAGGGATAGCATAACATTGTAGTTTTGCTTATCCTTTCTATTAATGTACCGGAATTGGCAGGTAGAAGCATACTTATATTTACCGGATATAGCGCTTTGAAAAAGAAGCACTTAAACTGCTACTCCTGATTTATCGTACAATAACGTGACATAGCTGCCTCCGATATTTTCGGAGCCTGCCCTGATAAAAATGCGGTTTATCGTGGATGAGCTTTCTGATAAACCGGGATAAGTACAACAGAATCCGTTATTTAGATATTCCTCAGGCCCGTTTTTAGTTGCATCTTTGCTGGTGAATTGAATTACCTGATAATATAGGCACATGTAATGTGCTAATCTTTAACAGTGTAACAGTTGTAGGTTTAGGTAAAGGCCGGGGTATTCTTATTCCGGTTTTCTTTTTTTGGAAGTACGACAACGATATTGATACTATCTTACCTAAAATGCCCGAAGCATACCGAAAGCATATAGAAAGCATGGAGAAAGCATATAGAAAGCTTAGAGAGGACTGTTAAAATAGTATGAGACTTTTACTTTTATGAAATGTCCTCTTTTTTAATCCCCAGTTTGGCGATCCTGGATTCCAGGGTGGTAGGATTCAGATTCAGGAGCCTGGCAGCTCCGCTCTCCCCCCTTATACGGCCGTTCGTTTTTTTCAATACAGACAGTATATAGGCCCGTTCCGTTTCCTGGAGGACTTTTTTTACGTCAGTGAATGTTTTCACCTGGACATTTTCGGGCGCTGCAGCGGGTTGTAGGCTGGACAGCCATCCGTTGCCCAATGGACGTTTCAATTCCAGCGGAGATCGGCCGTCATTCAGTATAACGGATTGTTCAATGACGTTTTCCAGTTCACGGATATTACCTGGCCAGTCCCAGGCTTCCAGGGCTTCCATCATTTGCGGGGCAATCCCGTGGTAGGGTTTCTTTATCCTGCCGGTGCATTGAGCCGCGAAGGAGTCTGCCAGTAATCTAATATCTTCCTTACGTTCCCGCAAAGGAGGTAAAGTGATCGGGAACACATTCAGACGGTAATAAAGATCAAGGCGGAAACGACCCTCTGCTACCTCTTTCTCCAGGTTACGGTTGGTAGCTGCAATAATGCGGACATTCACTTTGATGGGGCTTTTACCACCTATGCGCTCTATCTCCTTTTCCTGTAATACCCTTAACAGCTTTACCTGTAGTTCCAGGGGCATTTCCCCGATCTCGTCAAGGAAGATAGTGCCTTCATCTGCCTGTTCAAATTTACCGATCCTTCTGTCGGTGGCGCCGGTAAAGGCGCCCTTCTCATATCCAAAAAGCTCTGACTCTATGAGGTTGGAAGGCAATGCAGCACAATTCACTTTGATAAGCGGCTTTTTATGGCGGGGTGAAAGCTGGTGGACGCTCCAGGCCACTTTCTCCTTGCCGGTGCCACTCTCCCCTGTTATCAATACAGATGTATCAAACGGGGCCACCTGGGTCACATGATCCAGTACATGCAATAAGCGATGACTTTTGCCGATAATACCATCAAACGTTGCCGCGACATCGCAGCCATTGGTATCAGGCGGCGCGGCAATGCCTTCATTGGCTTGCTCTCCCGGTATTTCCACCTTTGCCAGCAGCTGTTGTAAACGGCCTAAGATAGCCGCATCGCCAGGCTGATAGGCATCGGGCCTGCGGCTATAAAAAGAGAAAGCAATAAGACCTCCGCCAGCCTTCAATACGGGCATCACCAGGTGGGACTGTAACTGGAAAGTACGCGCCAGCAAGCCCTTTAAAGGATATTGAGGCAGGATTTTCGCAAACGTTTCCTGGTTGTACAAGGCGGTGAAATGATCTGCAGGCGTGGCAGCCTGCAATGCAATAAGATCTGCCGGCTTGAAGCCGGATATGGTAGACAGCTCCTCATTCCTGATCACCTGGTATTCATCGAACCCGATGCGGAGAAAACCCAGCGCGCCTGCAGACATGTAATCGAAAGGCACGTAGGCTTGCAGGGTACGGGCAACTTTCAGGCATTTTTGTTCAGCACTGATCCGTTCAGCAATGATCTGTGAGATAGTATCCTGTAATAACAGCTCGCGGCGGAACCCGGATTCCAGGCTATGTTTATGGCGATAGCGGGCTACATCAAGCGTAACCAGCACATCTTTTTCCCGGAAGGGTTTTACAAGGAAGCCATAAGGCTCTGTAGCCTTTGCCGCTTCCAGTACACGCTGGTTGGAATTGGCGGAAAGGTATACAAATGCAATGTGCTTTTCTTTTAACTGTTTGGCCAGGTCAATACCGGTTTGCTTGCCTTTCAGGTAGATGTCCAGTATCACCAGTCCAGGTTGATGCTGATCGATAATATCCAGGGCATCCTTTACCGAAGGGGCGATACCACATACCTGGTAACCCGCCCGCTGCAGTATCAGGCGCAGATCATTGGCCACAATAAATTCATCTTCTACTATCAGTACTTTTTCACTCATAGGTAACTATTTCAGTCAAAAGATCGGAAGCCGCCTGTACAGCGCCGGGATGAGTCTGCCTTTCGTCCACAAAGGCTATCGTAATGGTAAGGCCATGTTTGTTCTCCAGCAGGAAACTGCCTTCCAGTTGCCTGCTTAGTCCCTGCATCAGGCTCATGCCCAGGGAATCGGTTTGATTAATATCCATTCCTTCCGGTAAACCTACACCGTTATCCTTAATGGTGAGCGCCAGGTAATGGCCGCCGGTTGGCCGCAAGGTAACTGTAATAAGTCCGCTGCGGCTATCGGGAAAAGCATATTTAATGGCATTGGTAACTGCCTCATTCAGGATAAGGCCCATCGGCACTGTTTGCGCTACATCCAGTTTAACCGGGGCAATATCCAGCTCAAAACGAATATGGTGCGTATCAAAACTGCTGCGCAGATAATCCACCAGCTCACTGATATAAACGGGAATATCTATCAGCGCTACATTTTCAGACTGATATAGTTTCTGGTGGATGAGAGACATGGCATACACCCTGTGCTGGTTCTCGCGGATCACTACCAGGGCGGCGTCATTTTCTATATAGGCAGATTGCGTATTGAGCAGGCTCATTACGATCTGCAGGTTATTCTTCACACGATGATGGATCTCTTTTAGCAGCCATTCTTTTTCTTCCAGCAGCCTGTCTTTTTCATGCAGCAGCTCTTCCAGGGATTGGTTTTTCAGGTTGATCTCCTTTTGCTGTTCCTCCAGGCGACGGTTGCTGCGCTGTTTGAGGCGGTAACGGTTATATAACAGTCCCACTATGGCCAGCAGCATGAAAATACCTGCAAGGGTAACATTTCTTGCCAGCCTGGCCTGTTGCAGCTTGTTACGTTCCAGCTGGCTTTCGTTACGCAATAGCTTTATATCCTGCTCCCGGCGGGCTGTTTCATATTGTATCTGCAGTTCGGCGATCTGTTTGCTTTTAGTTTCGGAAAAGATGGAATCGTTCAGGATATTATAGGTGCGGAGATGTTGTATGGCGGACAAGTAATTACCAGCGGCCGAATCTACTTTAAAAAGTGCCAGGTGCACATCCTTGATCCTCGAGGCGAAGTTGTTCGTTATGCCGGGCACGGTCAGGGCTTTCTGGAGATAAACATTCGCTTCTTGATACTCCTGCCTGTCTGTATAGAACTTACCAATAATATAGTACATTTCGAGGGCATGACGGTTCCCGCTCTCCGACTGTTGTTCCTCAAAAAATATCATCTCCCGGTAGTACTGCTCGGCAAGGTTGAACTGGTGCAGCGCGTTGAAGCAGTCTCCCATAGACCTGGCTACTTCTTCCTTGTCTACCAGTGCAACCGGGGGGTCTTTCTTCACAAGGTTCATGAGCATGGCTAAGGCATCTTTTTCTTTTCCGGTCTTTATCATTGCACGGGCCAGGTGGCCTGCAACGGTATATCTTCCCATCTGGCCGGGCTGCATTTGGCCCAGCGCTTTACGGTACCATGGGATGCTATTTTCGTACTGGTCCAGTTCGCGGTAGATGCTTCCGATGCGGTTATAGAAAATAGATGCAGAGGCGCTGTCATGAGTAGCCTGCATGTGCCTGATCGTTTCAAGGGCATATGGAAGGGCCTTATTGTAATTTCCCTGGTACATGGATATGGTGGCCAGCAGATCATATGTATAATGCAGGTTCCGGGTTCCGGTAGACTGCTCGAGGCGGAGTAGCTGTAACAGCTTAATTTCTGCTGTATCCAGCTTGCCCCAGCGCAGGTAAACATCTGCAATGTCTCTTAATGTGCCAATCTCACCGGGAGTATCCTTTACCCCGCGGCTGACGGACAGCATGCGATTAAAGATCCTGATCTTTTCGGGGTAGTTGGCATCCTGCTCCGGCAAGAACATGGCAAAGTAATGCAGCCATTTCAGCTCTTCCTGCCAGTTACCGGTTTGGTGATAAAAATCCGCTACTTGTGTAAAGCTTGCTTTACCACGCGCAAGATCGCGACGTTCAAAATAGATCCTGCCCAATTCCCCAAGGCTGAGATACCGGCCGGATGTATACCGGATGGAATCGCTCAGATGCAAGGCATCCAGCGCAAGCATTAAAGCACTGTCGAGGTCATTCTTATATTCGTCAGGCTTGTTCAGGTAATAATCGCTCAATTGCAGCTGCCATTGTACACGGTTGGTATCCGGCCTGCTTTTTTGTAAAAGGAGGCGTAATTCCCCAGGTGATTTATCTGTTGGCGGTTGCGCTGGAGATAACAGGGAGGTATTCAATAGAACAAAGGCAATGAGCAATACCCTCGGCATATGGCAGGACTGTATATAGTGTTAGTTCGCATATTAAAGATATTAAAAAATAGCCAGGGAATGTCGCCATGCATATGTACAGATTATCATGTACGGCTTTTATCCATACAGGGACATTCATAAATTAACAGATTTTTCACTATGTAGGACTATAAAAAATAAAATAATCTCTTTTTATTTATGGAATTAACAAACGTTTGCCTCTATTAAGCTAACCCTGTTAAATCCCGTAAATGAAGACACTTTTTGCCCTTATGTTCTGTGCTGCTATCCCTTGCCTGTGCTATAGCCAGCAAGCCTCAGTAAAAGGCAGTATTATGGACACCCTTAACCGACAAAACCTGTCCAACACCGTCATCACCCTTTTACAGGCCAAAGATTCTATCCTGTATAAATTCACCAGGACCAATGCCTCCGGGCACTTTGAGCTAAAGGGCCTGAAAGGAGGCAAATACCTGATGCTGGTAACAGCGCCAGGGTTCGCGGACTATGTGGAGCCCTTTGCCTTAACGGATTCCACCACCATCACCAATGCCAAAATTATCATGTCGCTTAAATCACGCTTGCTGCAGGAAGTAGTGATCAATCAGGCAGTCGCAGCTATCAAGCTCAAAGGTGATACGACCGAGTACAATGCAGACAGCTTCAAGATGCCGCCGAATGCCTCGGTGGAAGAGCTGCTCAAAAAGCTGCCTGGTATCCAGGTTGACAAGAACGGGCAGATCACTGCACAGGGAGAAAAAATACAGAAGGTGCTGGTAGACGGAGAAGAATTCTTCGGAGATGATCCTACCCTGGCCACCCAGAACCTGCGGGCTGATATGGTGGACAAAGTGCAGGTATTTGATAAAAAGAGCGACCAGGCCAATTTTACAGGGGTGGACGACGGACAAAGAACAAAGACCCTGAACCTGAAACTGAAGGAGAACAAAAAGAATGGGTACTTTGGAAAGGTAAGCACCGGCGCCGGTAACGATGGTTATCATGACAGCCAGGCTATGTTCAATTCCTTTAGTAAGAAGCGGAAATTATCCGGGTACGGCATTGTTTCCAATACAGGTAAAACTGGGTTAAACTGGCAGGAAAGGAACAGCTATGGGCAAAACGGATCGGATGCCAGCTACGATGAAACTACTGATTCCTATTACTTTTCAGGCTCAGGAGACGACCTGGAGTCCTGGAATGGCCAGTATAACGGGCAAGGGTATCCGCTGGTACAGACAGGCGGATTAATGTACAACAATAAATGGAACGAGGATAAACAATCGTTTAACGGCAGCTATAAGATCATGCAGTTGTATGTAGATGGTAACAGCAGCACGAACTCACAATACTTGCTGCCTGATACCCTGTACTATACCAATTCATCGCAGCGTTTTCACAACGATATACTACGGCACCGGGCGAACGGTGCTTATGAAATACAGCTGGACTCTACCTCCTCTATCAAGATACAAGCAGACGGTGGACTGGATCATAAGACCACAGCCAGCGTTTACAATACACAATCTCTTGCAGAAGACAGCTCGCTGGTGAACCAGAATGAACGTAACATTAACACTGTTGGAGACAACCGTAGCCTGAACAGCAATATTCTATGGCGGAAAAAGTTACGCAAAAAGGGCAGGACACTATCGCTGAACGTTATAGAACGCTTTACACGAAATACTTCTGACGGCTACCTGAATGCCACCACAGAATTTTATGAGAACGGCAGCATTGAGAGCACGCAAAAGATAGATCAGTATAAGACCAATGTAAGTGAAAATCTGAGCTTTGATACCAAGCTGACCTACACAGAACCCTTGTCCGCTACCGGTTCGCTGATATTCAACTATGGCGTTGTGGTTAACAACAGCAATTCCAACCGGAACTCCTTCAACCAGGACGGCGGCGGAAAGTACAGCCAGCTGGACACGCTGTTTAGTAATGATTATGCATTCAACGTGTTTACTCACCGCGGCGGGATCAACTATAACCTGATCAACAAAAAGCTGCGTTTAAATTTTGGCGGTAACATAGGCCTTACCAGCTTTGATCAGCGGGATATGCACAAGAATATTACCCGCACACGTGACTTTGTGAACTGGTATCCACAAGCCAATGTATCTTATATGTTCAATAGCCAGAGAAGGTTGTCCGTAAATTATAACGGTTCTACACGGCAGCCGGGTATTGACCAGATACAGCCCCTGCGTACCAATGAAGACCCGCTGAATATAACGATCGGCAATCCTGACCTGAAACCTCAGTTCTCCAACAATTTCCGGATCTCCTTTAACGACTTCAGGATGCTTTCTGAAAGGGGAATATGGATCAGTGCCAATTACAGTTTCACCAGTAATGCCATCAGCAGCCGGAGCACTATTGATGCCAACGGCAGGAGGACCAACCAGTCTGTTAACGTAGACGGTAACCGTTCAGCTTCCATGTATATAGACTACGGCATCAAATTAACAAAGCTGGATGCGCGTGTGGGAGCAAACGGAAACATTAACTACAACCGTTATGTAAACTATGTAAATGATGCATTGAACGTGACCAACAGCGGCAACTACAGGGGTGGTATTTACATACGGCACAGGAAAGACAAGCTATATGAAATTGGTTTTGAGGCATTTGCCAATTATACCAGCAGCAGTTCCTCCATACAGCAACGGGTGCAAACCAACTACTGGACCTTCAATATGGGCCCTGAGGTAGACCTGTTCTTACCCCTGAAAGTACAGATACACTCGGATTGTAATATCAATCTGCGCCAAAAGACAGAAGTATTTACCAGCAACAATAATGTGTTCCTGTGGAATGCCTGGATCGGCAAAAAGCTCCTGAAAAATGACGCCTTGCTGATCAAAGCATCGGTAAACGACCTTTTGAATGAGAATATCGGCTTTAACAGGCAGGTGAACAGTAACTTCATTACGCAGAATACTTACAGCACCATCCAGCGATATCTTTTCCTTTCAGTGGTTTGGAACTTTAACAAAACCGGTGCGCCCGTTAAGCAATAACCCAAAAAGACAACAATTATGAGAACTTTACTGATCTTCATTCTTATAAGCATTACGCTGAACACAGCGGCGCAAGTTCCCGTTTACCTGACAGAAGGCCGCATTGAATATGAGAAGAGACTGAACGCACATGCCCGGCTGGATGCCATGTTCGGGAATAATAACGACAATACCTGGAAGGACCTGGAGAAAAAACGGACGCCTAAGTTCAAGACCACTTACTTTGAGCTACGCTTCCATAACAATACCACATTATATGGCCCCGGAAGAGACAACCCGGAGAATGCACGGCTACGGCCTGAGCCAGCAGATGACAATGTAGTATACAGCGAGCTGGATAAAAAGGAAAGCATTGCGCAAAAGAAAGTATTTGAGGAAATATTCCTGATAAAGGACAGTACCCGCTCCATCCGCTGGAAGATAACAGATGAAAAACGCAATATAGCCGGGTTTGATTGCCGCAGGGCTAACGCAGTTATTATGGACTCCGTTTACGTAGTAGCATTCTATACAGATGCCATTATTACGCCGGGAGGACCAGAGTCCTTCAGCGGTTTACCGGGAATGATCCTTGGCGTAGCCCTACCCTATGAGCATGTGACCTGGTTTGCCACCAAGGTGTTGACGGAAAGTGTGGCCACTGCCGCCCTGCAGGCGCCAACAAAAGGGAAAAAAGTTGACAATAAAATGATGCTTGAAACCCTTAACAAAAGCCTGAAAAACTGGGGAAGTTATGGGCTGGCCTATATTACGGCAACGATGTTATAGCGCGTTTTACGTTCTTATCTGTCCATTACCGTGTACAAACCATTTTTCTGTTACCAGCTTTTCAAGCGCGAAAGGACCGCGGGCATGCAGCTTCTGTGTTGAGATCCCTATTTCCGCTCCAAGGCCAAATACGCCTCCGTCTGTAAAGCGGGTGGAGGCATTTACATATACGGCGGCGGCATCCACCTCGTTCACGAAACGTTCGCTGAGCGTCGCATTAGTAGAGATAATAGCTTCCGAATGTTTGGAAGAATATTGGCGAATATGTTCGAGTGCTTCGTCTGCATTGTCTACCACTTTCACGGAGCATTTAAAGTCAAGGAATTCGCGGCCAAAATCTTCCGGAGCAGCCTGCTGCAAATAGAGATACCCTGCTTTTTCCAATATGGGAAATGCCCTTTCGTCAGCAAAAATCTCCACGTTATATGCTTGTAGAGCAGGCGCCAGGAGGGCGAGGAACTTTGCTGCCACAGCATTGTCCACCAATACAGTATCGAGTGCATTACACACAGAAGGGCGTGATACCTTGGCATTGGTAACGATCGCGCTGGCCTGATCCAGGTCAGCAGTGCTTTCCACATAAGTATGACACACACCGGCGCCGGTTTCTATTACCGGCACACGGGCATTTTCACGCACGTACTCTATAAGCTGCTGAGATCCGCGGGGAATAATGATGTCGATATACTTTACTGCGGTCAGCAATTCCCCTATGAGGTTACGATCCGGCGGCAACAGCTGTACCACTGTTTCAGGGAGTTCAAACTCGCGCAGCACCTGCTGTATAATGCTTACCAGGCAGGTGTTGGTATAAAAGGCGTCTGATCCGCCACGCAATACACATACATTGCCGGAACGTATACAAAGCGCGGCTACATCCACCGTTACATTGGGTCTTGATTCGTATATCACGCCTACTACCCCCAGCGGTACAGTACGTTTTTGTACGAGCAGGCCATTGGCCAGCTTCTTTTCCAGCAGCAGCTGATTGGCCGGGTCTGGCAGCAGAGCGATCTCCTGCAGACTCTCCGCCAGTTGCCCAATACGAGCTGCATTCAACAACAGACGATCCTTTTTAGGATCCGTGTCAGGCATACGGTCAAGATCCTGCTGATTGGCAGTAATGATCTCCTGCGCATGTTCCTGTATGCGGGCGGCCAGCCGCTGCAGCAACTCCTGCTTTTGCTGGCCGGGTAATGTCTTGATTGCGCTGGTGGCTTGCTGCGCCTTTTCCAGCAAAGGTTGTATCGTTTCCATCTTCTTAACTACAATAACACAATATCATCAGCATGTGCAATTTCCACATTCTGTATTTTTTTATTTCCTGAGAGTGCATCTGAGGACACTTTTGCCCTGGCTACGGCAATGGCCTCATTGTTCTCATTGACGATCTCCACTACCTCGCCGCGGGTAAATTTCTCCAGCACGGTTTTAACGCCTACGGCCAGGAGGCTATGCCTTTTCTCCAGTGCTTTTTGGGCGCCGGCGTCAACCTGTAAACGGCCTGTTACCAGGCTGCCACTGGCCAGCCATTTCTTACGGGCGGGCATGCTGCATTGCTGCGGCAGGCACAATGTGCCCGTTTTACCTGCGAGGGCGTTCGGGATACCGTCGGGTGTATGTATACCAAAGATCACTACACGGATGCCCATACGGGTGGCCAGGCGGGCAAATGTCAATTTAGATACCATACCTCCAAGCCCCAGGCTCGATTTCCTGGTATCTGCCAGTGCAAATACAGATTCATCGATCACATCTATCTGCGGTACTACCTGGCCTTCTTTATCGAGCACCCCACCTACCGATGTACTGAATAAAAGCCCTGAGGCCCCAAAGCCTACTGCTATCAGGGTGGCCAGTTCGTCGTTATCAGAAAATTTAAGTTCCAGGTCGCTCACCACATCATTCTCATTGGCAACGGGAATGATGTTACTTGCCCATAGTTCCTCATAGGTTTTCTTCAGCTGCAGGAACTGGCCCCGGTCGCTGAAATGCCGTCTTTCACAAAGGCTTTGCGCAATCGCGATACCATATGGTTGAAAATATTGCGCATACTTATTAAGCAACAAGGGATTTCCGATAGCTGCTGCGGCCTTACGTTCACTGATGGTGCCATTATACTGCAACAGGTGTTTCTTTCCAGCTGCTACGGCGCCGGATGACACCAGCACCATATTGTATTGCGAATGCAGGGTGGATACCTGTCGGGCAATTGCCGCTATAATTGATTCGTCCAGCTCACCGTTCTCACGAGTAATAGAAGCCGTTCCAAATTTGATCACTAAAATAGGCTTGCTCACCGCTAATGTATTTGAGCCCCAAAATATTGAAAATATTTCGGAACCCATACCGACATGTCAGAAAGTCCTCTATTTCCCCAGGCGTAGTAGGGTATAAAGGTTACCTTGACCGGGCGGGTATCGTTAACCACTGCCTCCCTGTACAGGGTGTTATTCCATCCCGTTTCCTTTCTTAGCAAGGCTGTACCGCTCAGGCCCATCAGGTTAGTATTGTCAATTTTCATGGGAACCGGCTGCAGTTTTGTCTGTCCTGGCAGAACGATGTCGAAAAGATTGGCGCCTTCAGGCAGATCTGCAGACTCGAGACAGTATACTATAGGACCACGCTTTACCGCCACCTGGTTGCGGGTTTCCTCCACCATTGGATTACTTTCCATCAGGGTAACAGGCATGGGCAACTGCAGGGTGATCACATCACCAGCCTTCCAGGTACGGTGCAGGGCAGCATATTGGCCGGATGTAGCGTCAGCACCGGTCTCCTTGCCGTTGACCAGCACCTTTGCATTTTTACTCCATCCGGGAATACGCAGGAAAACAGTAAATGGTGTGGCCGGCGCCGCCTGCATGGTAAGGGTAACAGTACCATCCCAGGGGTAATTGGTTTTCTGCGATAACCTGAGGGTTGCCCCATCCTTAAGACGAGTGGACAGGGTATTGCCGCCATACAGGTGCACCCATAAACCTTTGTCAGAAAGGCCATAGGCATAGTTGACAGCTTCCGCTATGGTACGTACTACATTAGGAGGACAGCAGTTAGACAAGCGGATATAGTTAATTCGTCCGCCGCTCCAGCGCAGCTGGTACGGGAACTGGCCGGAGGCGCTTAATGGATTGGTATAGAAAAAGCGGTCGCCGTCGAGGCTGATGCCTGAGAGTACGCTGTTATATAAGGCAAGTTCCAATACGTCTGCATATTTAGCATCGCCGGTGATCTGCAGCATACGCCAGTTCCATAACACATTACCGATGTTGGCGCAGGTTTCATTATGAGCGGTCATATTAGGCAACTGATAAGCCCTGCCGTAAGCCTGATGTATTTTCTGGATCTGCTGTGGTTCATAGGACGTGCCGTAAGGAGAAACCCCATCATACAATGCCCCACAGGCGCCGGTGATGTACATTTTTCTGTATACCACGTCTTCCCATATACTTTTAAGGCAGGCCATCAAAGAGTCTTCCCCGGTTTCCGCATATACATCGGCAACTCCGGCGTAGAGGTAGTTAGCCCGTACGGCATGGCCCATGGCGGCAGTTTGCTGGCGGAAAGGAATACGGTCCTGGTTATCGTCGGTGCCGTTCTCCACATACCCGCGAATATTGATAAGGTTCTTTGCCAGCTGCAGATAGGCGGGATTATGGGTGGCACGGTATAATTCCACAACTCCCATGTAGTGAGACGGACAAATAGCATTACGGGCCAATTCGGGAGAAGCAGTCTTATAAAAATGCTCCAGGTAATCGGCTGCTTTGATTGCCAGGTTCAGTAAGGAGGTTTTACCTGTGGCACGGTAATGTACGCAGGCAGCTGTCATAAGGTGCCCCATGTTATAGGTTTCAAAATTGAGGCGGTCCTCAAATTCTTTCACGCCGGCGGCTTTATTACGCCTTGAGATCATAACAGGTGTATGGATATAGCCATCTTCCCGCTGGGAGCGGGCAATGACCGGTATCACACTGTCCATAAGAGCGTCCAGTTTTTTGTCCTTTGTAAGCGCATATAAGCTGGCCACGGCTTCCAGCAACTTATAAAAATCACCGTCATGAAAGGGAGGCCCGGCATGAGCGCCGGTATCGAGACCAGCAGCAATCTCAAAATTCTTAAAAGAATGACTTATGTTCGGGTCTGTGTAGGTTTTCCATAGGTGTGGCACCATAGCGTTCCTGCAAACGGTGAGGCGTTCTGCCCAAAAACCGCTGGTCCACAGCACATCCCCCATATCTATACTACTTAATGGTGCAAACGCACTTTGGGAAGTGTTTACGAGCCCCTTCTGCTGAGGTATGGCAACACCGGGTACAACAAGCAAACAGGCCAACAGTAAATGCCTGCATAACAATTGATTCATAAGTGGATGTTTTATTCAGCCAAGATAGGAATATCTTAACTATACTACACTATACTCCATATATAATATACACCGCAGGATGTTTATCTTTAATGCTATTTATTAAAAATCACGCCGTCGCAACAAAACTGACCAGAGAAAAATAAAATTTAACGAATGAAGAAGCTGTTATTCCATGTCTGCTGCTGTTTGCAGCTGCCGTTATTTGCCCAGACAAGGCCGGCTGCAGATCTGACACAATACGTAAAGCCCATTATCGGGACCCAGAAAATGGGGCATACTTATCCTGGCGCCACCCTACCTTTCGGGATGGTGCAGCTAAGCCCGGAAACAGATACCATTCCTTATGAAATGAATGGTAAATACAACCCGGATGTGTATAAATACTGCGCCGGTTACCAGTATGACGACAAGACCATTACTGGTTTCAGCCATACTCACTTCAGCGGTACCGGGCATTCTGACCTTGGAGACTTCCTGATCATGCCTACTACCGGTCCGCTGCAGCTAAATCCCGGTACAGCCAGTCACCCGGAAAGCGGCTACAGGTCTACTTTCTCCCATCAGACGGAGGTGGCCGAACCGGACTATTATAAAGTAAAGCTGGATGAGTATAATGTACTGGCTGAGCTGACTGCAAGCAACCGGGTGGGATTCCATCAATATACTTTTCCGCAAACAGATCAGGCACACATCGTACTGGACCTCATGGCAGGGATCTATAACTATGAGAACAAAAACGTGTGGACCTTTGTGCGGGTAGAGAACGATACGCTGATCACAGGCTACCGGCAAACCAACGGCTGGGCCCGTACCCGTACCGTTTATTTTGCGATGACCTTTTCCAAACCCTTTTACCGGTACGGCCATGCCAACTACGCCAATGATGTATACAAAGGCTTCTGGAGAAAATTTGACCAGTTCCACAATTTCCCGGAGATGGCGGGAAAGCAGATAAGGGCCTGGTTTGATTTTAAAACAAACGCTGACGAAAAGATCAAGATCAAGTTTGCCTTGTCGCCCGTGAGCATAGCCGGGGCCTTGCAAAACCTGCGTACAGAAATACCACACTGGGACTTTGATAAAGTAAAACAGGACGGGCAGGCACTGTGGAACAAAGAATTGCAGAAGATAGCGATTGAGACCGGCAACGCGGATGATAAGATCAATTTCTATACAGCCATGTACCATGCATTCCTGGGCCCAACTACCTATATGGATGTGGATGGCACATACCGTGGACTGGATCAGAACAATCATGCCGCCAACGGTTTTACCAACTATACTACTTTTTCACTGTGGGATACCTATCGGGCCTTGCACCCATTCTTCAATATTATACAGCCTAAGCGGAATGCGGATATGGTACAATCAATGCTGGCTCACTACGACCAGAGCGTGCATAAGATGCTACCTGTATGGTCGCACTATGCAAATGAGAACTGGTGCATGACCGGTTATCACAGCGTGTCTGTTATTGCAGATGCTGTGATCAAAGGCAATGCTCCCTTTGATGCCAACCATGCGCTTGATGCATGCGTAAATACCGCCCGTTACAAACCATATGATGGTATCGAATACTATATGCAATATGATTATGTGCCGGAAGACAAAAATTCTTCTTCTGTGTCCAAGACGCTGGAGTACGCCTACGATGACTGGTGCATCGCTCAAATGGCTAAAAAGTTGAACAGAATGGATGTTTATAATGAATTCATTAAGCGTTCGCAGTATTACAAAAATGTTTATGATGCATCTACTGGCTTTATGCGTCCTAAAATGAGCGATGGCAGTTTCCGTAAACAATTTGATGCATTGACTACACATGGTCAGGGATTTATTGAAGGAAACGCCTGGAATTACAGCTTGTATGTTCCGCAATACCCGGCAGAGATGATTGAACTGATGGGGGGAAAGAAAAAGTTTGTGCAGCACCTGGATTCTCTCTTCACGATGCATTTGCCGGATGCTTTTTTTGCCGAAACAGAAGATATTACCCGCGATGGCATTATTGGCAACTATGTACATGGAAATGAGCCGTCACACCACGTTGCGTACTTGTATAACTGGACCGGTGAGCCCTGGAAAACGCAGGAGCGTGTACGTATGATACTAAAGAAAATGTACAAAACAGGGCCGGATGGTTTAGGCGGTAACGATGACTGTGGACAAATGAGCGCCTGGTATATTTTTACTTCATTGGGCTTTTATCCGGTATGTCCCGGGGCCGATCAGTATGCGCTGGGCAGTCCTGCAGTTGCACATGCCATTTTGCAGCTGGAGAATGGAAAAACCTTTACCATAGATGCGAAGGATCAAAGTGACAAAAACGTGTATGTTCAAAAGGTATTGTTAAACGGAAAACAGCTCACCACTCCGTTTATTTCACATGCAGACATTCTGAATGGCGGCCAGCTTACTTTCTATATGGGCCCGAAGGCTGCAAAAACAAATTATAAATAGAAAATATTATATATGTAACCCTGATACGGTCACCCGGTACTTGCCGGGTGACCTACGTGTAGCAGATACGCACTCCCCTGCCCTTGCCTCCGATTATTACCTGAATAAGTTGATTACATTTATACACGGAACGACAAAAAAGCTCCGAAATATGCAGGTACCTCCCACTGAACAAAGTCATCTTTTTCACACCCTGGGTGTCGGGCCCATTCAATTAGGGAAAAAACCACAGCATGTTGCAGGCCTGACTCCCCTGACTACTTACAGGCACCGGCATCTTTTCATGGTACTGCCAGATATCAGCAGGTTCTATGTCTATGACGGAGCCCTTAAGGGCCGGCTGGAGAGGCAGCAGACCGATATCGATATACGCTACCTGCTGGCCGGCATCAATGAAGAAGGCTTTATTAACAGTATATTCGTTTACCCGTTACAGGTTAACAGCCGTATCGCCGACCGTCTCAGCCAGGTATATGGAGAACCCAATGTTGGCCAGGGCAGTTTTGGGCGGAAAGCGGTGAACACTCATCATTTCTGGATAACGGAAGGTGAAACTGAGATCTGCTACGTAGGGCCGTCACAGGAAGCGCGGGAAATGGCTGTGATCGTGTTCAGATTCTTTTATGACCTGGATGCTTTAAAGCATTTTACAATCGCCTTAAACCATTGAAAACCAATAATCAACATGTATGTTATCTCGAACCTGCTATAAAAAGAAAAGGCCTGCTAAACAACAGGCCAATTATGGTACTTTGGGGGGGACAATACAATTGGGTTTTCACAAGAGTACAAAAATTTCTTAGGGTATATTTACAATGGATCTTAAAAGCTGCATTTGAGTTTCAATTGCAGGTTCAAATTATCAAAATCAATTCAATTAAAAAGGGGAAAGGGCCAGAAAGGGAACTTTACCTATAGCTGAACCGCCGGTCTGAGCATTATCCCAGGTAAATCACGGGTCAAAGAGCATTAGTCCCAAACCTTTTACCAATCGAAGTTAGCCGGTATTTCAGGTGGGCAATACTAACGGAAACGAGCATACATTTACGCGTAAGCTGTGGCGAAAAAACCGGTAATAACCTAGTTTGAAAATGTATAAATATGAAATAAACGGCTGCGTAAATCACGGTATAAAGGGCCCCGTATTCTAACGGACTTTACAATGTTGGTTTATATATACGGGAATCATGGGTGTGGACATTTTACTTTCCCTCTTCAAATTTCACTTGTTGCGTCTCGGGTCAGAAAAACGGCCGATAAATTACGGATGATTGATACCGTGATTTACGCAGTTTTTTCTTCACTATTCTTCATATTTTCTACCGGATTTTACGGTTTTTATATTATAAAAAAATCAATATGACATGATTATAGCAATATTATAAATTTAGTTAATTTATTATCTAATGAAAATAAATAATTTATAAATAACCTAATATCAAATTTGACCGTAGCTTTAGGATGTTATTTGATCATTAAACCTAAAATTTCCGATTATGTCCTCTACTAAACAAATCAATAAAGCGGGCAAATTCGTGGATGCTCGTCATGTGAATGAACTCCGTGAGAATTACCGTAGAGAAAGATGGGCTAATAATTCCAACCATCTTGGTAAACCCGACTCATTAAGTGTTTGGTATAGCCTGGCTGAGTTAAAAGAATACCTGGAAACTGCTGAAGCTGCCGGTGCTGACGGGATTAGGGTGTACTTCGGAGCATATCCGTCCACATATCCTGAAAATATTTTGTTTGAAGGCCGCCAAACTATTGCGTTTGTCGCCACCCAGCAGAAATCAAGCGTAATGGGTAAAACCGAAAACAAAGACCTGTATGTTTCTACACCCAAAGGACCAGAAATTGTTGCATTCAACCTTGGTAGCCTTTGCCCTCCAAGCTGCCCCCAGGGCGGCGGTGGGACGAAAGATCATCCTACATTCATCATCGCGAAAAATTCCTGAACTGTAGTAGATACTACTTATTAAAACTGCCAGGCAAGCAAAATTGTCTGGCAGTTTTTCGTCATGTATGCATCCAATTCATTTGAGTTTGCTAATTTGAACTATATTTTAACTTTTATATGAGTGTTGGTCAATTGATAAATCTGCTTTCAGACATTCCTCTACATATATTCGTCATTACCCTTTGCTTTATAATAAGCATTGCGTCACTGTCCAAAAAGAACCCTCCGCCGTACCTGTTGCTTTTTACGTGCTATATCCTTTTAACGCTTATTGTGGAATGTACTGCCTGGTGGTCATTTGCCCGGCATAGCCGCAATAATTTCTATATGTATAACTTCTATATAGTGTTCCACATTACGTATACGATTTACCTTTTACGGTCATTCTTATTGGACGGAAAGGCGAAGGCGACATTTACGTGGATCATGATGGTCTATCCGGGCCTGGCCTTAATAAATATTTATTTTATCCAGGGAACTCATCATTTTGGCACTTATAGCTATATTGTAGGCGCTGTAATAGTGGTGATTTGTGCTATCTGTTATTTTTACCAGCGTATTAAGTTTCCCAGCAGGCATAACCTGCTGAGAGACCCATCGTTCTGGATTGCCACCGGCCTTTTGTTTTTTAATACTATCACGGTGCCCTATATAGGCATTGTGAATTTTGTTTCAGACCTACCGCGATATGCCTATAAGACCTTTTCCAATATTAATACTATTACCAGCATAATTCTTTACTCATTGTATTGTATATCATCTTTATGCAGTCTGAATTTCCGGAAGTTGTCATCGTAATTATAACTACTACCATCCTGTTACTTTTCCTGGTAGGGTTCATAGTTATCATGCTGATCCTGAACCAGAAAAGCCGGCTTGCCCAGGTGCAGGAACTAAGCCTGCTCAAGGAGAAGTATGAACAGGAACTGCTGCGGACCCAACTGGAGATCCAGGAAAATATCTTTGGTAACCTTTCCCAGGAGATTCACGACAATATTGGACAGTCCCTCACATTTGTATCACTTTCCTTGCTGACCGTACCGGTAGAAAACGGAAGCGAAGCACATCTGTATATTGAAGAAAGCCGTAAAATGCTGCAAAAGGCCATTACAGAGCTAAGGGACTTATCCAAAGGCCTCCAGACCGAACGCATCACAGAAATAGGCCTGGCAAAATCCATTGAATTTGAATTACAAAGGCTGGAAAGAACGAATTTGTACAAAACTTCCTTTAATTTTACAGATGTCCGGAACCTGATAGATCATCAAACTGAAACCATCCTGTTCAGAATTGTACAGGAAATGCTGAATAACATTGTAAAGCATGCCAGGGCCAGTGAACTTGAAGTGTATTTAACCCACGAAGAGGATGCCATTATTCTCGAGATCAGGGATAATGGTGTTGGATTTGACCCGGGAGCCCTGTTGGAGAAAGAACATTCCAAAGGATTAGGGCTCCGAAATATCAGGAAAAGAGCGACCCTTATAGGTGGCAACTGTATCATCAACAGTATAAAGAACGGCGGAACCACTATTAGAATAACCATACCCGTAAACAAACAAACGTTTCATGAGCACCACGAAGAAAGCCAAATATAGCGTGGCTATTGCCGATGACCATGTTCTCGTACGTAAAGCACTTGGCAGGCTTATTAACACCTTCAACGATTATTTCATGCTGTTTGAAGCCAGCAATGGCGAAGAAGTAATTAAGATCATTAACAGCCGCGAAATACAATTACCTGATATACTGATCCTGGACGTAAACATGCCCGGCATGAACGGTTATGAAACCGCTACCTGGATCAACAATCACTTTCCCCAGATCAAAGTACTGGCACTTTCCATGCTCAATGACGAGTCAGTGATCATTAAAATGCTGAAATCAGGGGCCAAGGGCTACATCATGAAAAATGTTGAGCCGGATGACCTGAAAGAAGCCTTTGATTCTATCATTAAAAAAGATTTTTATCTACCGGACTACATTTCAGGGAAAGTAATTTCAGGTCTTCAGAAGGATGTACTATCTGTGAGTGAGAAAATAGACCTTACTCCCAAGGAGAAATATTTCCTGCAACTGTTGTGCACTGAGCTTTCGTATAAAGAGATTGCCCAGAAGATGTACGTTAGCCCACGTACGATAGACGATTATAAAAGCAGCCTGTGTGAAAAGCTGAAAGTGAAAACACGGGTAGGCCTTGTGATCTTCGGTATAAAATATGGCCTTATCGACATCAGTAATTGATAATGGAAGTGAAGGCAGCGGCAGGATCAATCATCAATTGCGTGGTCTTTTCCTACCGGACTGCCCTTCCATACCTTTTTAGCAGTCCAGTCCTGAGCGGTGGCCGTCCAGAAAAGATGCCCGGAGGGCAATCCTAAAGCAAGAAAACCAGTAGTACATAAATACAGGGAACCAGTAGATGTATATACATCGGCTATTTCAGGTTGATGTCCGCAAAACCCTAACTGTAGCCATCCCTCTTTATCAAAGGTTCCGGGCGTTTCAAAAATATTCTTCATTGCGCTGGTTAGCGCACAACGAACCTGCGCCGGTGATAGCTCCTCCGGCAGGCGTTCTTCCAGGACTAGCTGTACCAATGGCTGGAATACCGCATTGCGGTAAGTCATGGAACGGCCTACCACCGGGAAAGTGCCTTCAGGAGAGATCATGCGTTCCAGTATTACCCCATAGCGCTGCATACGTTTAAGCTCCCGCTCATAGTCCTTTTGAGATGCCTTACCCTGGCCTGCCAATACTTTGAGTATATCTGCCAGCATCGGGTGGATCACAAATGCGTTGTAATAGTCAAAGTGGAAGTGAGGTCCATCTCCGTACAGGCCATCACCTTTATACCATTCTTCGTGCTTCTTCAACGCATAATCTACACGCATAGGGTCCCAGGCCTCGCCGAACTGCAGCAGGGCAGCTTCGATAATAGCGGCGAAAAGCAGCCAATTGTTATAACCAGGCTTTATCTCACGAAGATTTTTAAATGCAGCAATAACCTGCTGCTTTACATTTTGTGGGAGTGGCTCCCACAATTGCTTTGGTGCACGCAGAAAGGCGTGAGCCAGGAAAGCTCCGTCTACCAGGGGTTGCCCATCGTACTTACCGGTAAAGTTCATGTAATCAGGAGAGGCAGTATCCACTGCCTGCGCGGTAGCAGCCCTTGCATACGCTATCAGACGGCCTCTTTCTTTCCCTTCAGGAGTATTGTCTGCTCCTAATTCCAACCAGGGTGCCACACCCGCCATGGTACGGGCGAATGCTTCCAGGTAGGTCACTCTTTCTACCGGTTTATTATAGTTGGGTGCTACTTCCCTGGGCATGAACTGCTTTAGCTGCCCTTTACTTAAATGAAACAGTACCGGCGTTGCAATACGGGATAGCAAGCCAACCCAATAAGCACGGTCCTGCTGCTCATTGGCCGGATGTTGAGCGGCGCCATCACCAGGCCACCAGGCGCTGTCTGTTCTTACAACTCCGGCCATACCCGCCAATGGCACCGCTTTAATAAAATTCCGCCTGTTCAAAGCTTATTATTTGTTTATATTATTTTTACCCCACTGTTTATACCGCAGCAACGCCTCCACGAAATAGTAGTCTGCATAACTAAGCGGCACATCCACTTCAGAATTATGGGGTGCTGAGCCTACACTATGCATCAATATAAAATCGTTGTTTTCTCCTTCCCTGGCGAGGTATGCAGGACTGGCAAGACTGGTCAGCATTTTTTCTGCTGCGTTCCAGTAGCGGGCTACATCTTTACCGGATGCATAACGGCTTAATTCCAGCAGGGCAGAAGCTGCTACGGCGCCCGCAGAAGCATCTCTCGGCACATTGGGTATGCCGGGAGCATCGTAATCCCAGTAGGGTATCATGTCTTCCGGGAGATTAGGATTGTTCAGTATAAAGTCGGCAATGTGTTTGGCCTGGCTGAGATATGCTTTATTCTTTGTTTCGCGGTACAGCATAGTGTAACCGTATAAGCCCCATGCCTGTCCGCGGGACCATGCAGAGCTGTCTGCTGCGCCCTGATGGGTCTTCTTCTGTAATACCGCACCGCTTGCAGTATCATAGTCTATTACGTGATAAGAGCTGTAGTCGCTCCTAAAATGATTCTTTATAGTGGTGTTGGCATGTGTTCTGGCTATCTTATCAAAAGAAGGATCGCCACTTACACGGCTTGCCCAGGTCAGCAATTCCAGGTTCATCATGTTATCAATGATCACCGGGAAGGTAAAACTGCCATGATCCCATGACTTGATACAGCCTATTTTAGGATTAAAGCGGGTAGACAGTGACTTTGCACTGGTAAGCAGCACATCCTTATATGCGGGATCTTTGGTTAAGCGATAAGCATTCCCAAAGCTGCAATACATCATAAAGCCCAGATCGTGCGTATGGGTATTGTACTTTTCTTTTTCTATAACAGCCATCCGTTTCAATGCTTCCTGCTTCAGGGATTCATCTTTTGAATACTCATACAAGTACCATAAAGTGCCCGGGAAAAAGCCACTGCACCACCAGCTGGATTTGGAAGTCATCAGGCTGCCGTCCTTGTTTGTAGAGCGGGGCAGTAAACTATCGGGCACCTGTTTGCCCATCAGCTTATATTGCTTTACCGCCAGATCCAGGGCCTGGTCGGCCTTCTTTATCAGCTCCGGTTTAGCAGATTGGGCCTGTACGCTTGTTGCCGCAGACATGGCAGACAACAGTACAATGCCCGTGAGTAGTTTTAGTTTTTCCATTCCGTGAATATTTGTTTATTTCTTATTTCCCTTTTTGACCTTAGGCTGCTGGCCTTTCACCACTTCCTTTCCTGCAGAGGAACCACGCTCTATTAACTGAATGGGTATTATTTCCTGGGAATAACGGTGCGTTGTTGACGGAGCCGTATTCAACATCTCGATCAAAGCTGCCGCCACCCGCTCTCCCATCATCTCAGGCGACTGATCTACGGAAGTAATAGAAGGCGTAATGATCTCGCTGCGGGGATCATTGGAATAGCCTATTATCTTGATATCCTCAGGTACTCTTACATTAATGGACCGGCAATACTGCAATATGGTAATGGCGGTAGTATCATTCGCGGCAAAGATGCCGTCAGGATAAGGCGGTTTATCGAATATCTGCTTGCAGGCCTGCAGCGCGTTCTCGCGGGTCAGCTCCTGGTAAAAGATGCGTGATTTTTTGAATGGCAGCTTATACTGCTGCAGGGCATTCTTGTAACCGGCTACCCGCTCTATATACAGGCTGCAGGTAAGCGGTCCGGATATATGGACAATATCTTTACATCCTTTCTTTATGAGATGCTCGGTAGCTATAAACCCACCCAGGAAATCATCTCCTTTGATCACCTTTACATTCTGTTCCAGCGGTACACGGTCAAAGAACACCAGTGGAATCTGGTGATTCCGGAACACGTCGAAATGGGAGAAGTCTGTGGTATGCAGGGTGGTAGATACCGCCAAAGCATCTACACGGGCGGAATACAGCGTGTTGACCAGCTCTACTTCCTGCTCAAACGAATCGTTGGACTGGCAAATGATCAGATGGTAACCATGCTCCTGCAGTTTGTTCTGTATAATGGTGCTGATAGCAGCTGGAAAGAACATAGAGATACGCGGTATGATCAATCCCACGGTGCGGCTCCTGTTGTTGCGAAGACCGGCTGCCAGCGCATTGGGCCGATAGCCCAGCTTACGCGCCATTTTCTTTACCTTCTCCTTTGTGCGGACACTGATATTGGGATGATCATTCAATGCACGCGAAACCGTTGAAACGGAAAGGTTCAGTTCTTCTGCAATGTCTACGATGGTTTTTTCTGAACGTTTGCTCATATAATAGTAATTAGCTCCGTGGAATTTATGAAATAAGTTGCTAACTACCTATCTATCTGCCCATCCATCCGCCATCTACCGTCAAAATAGTGCCATGTACATAGTCAGAGGCCGATGATGCCAGGAAGACAACCGGTCCTTTAAAGTCGGCTGTTTCACCCCAACGGGCGGCTGGAATACGCTCCAGGATCGAGCTGCTCCGTTTCTCATCTGCCCGCAGGGCTGCTGTATTATCAGTGGCGATATAGCCAGGGGCGATCGCATTCACGTTGACGCCTTTAGACGCCCACTCATTGGCAAAGGCCTTCACCAGGGAGCCCACGGCGCCTTTGCTGGCAGCATAGCCAGGCACATTGATACCGCCCTGGAAAGTAAGCAGGGAGGCGGTAAAAATGATCTTACCCTTACCTTTCGCCAGCATAGACTTCCCTATTTCGCGGGTCAGTATGAACTGGGCATTCAGGTTGGTATTGATCACCGCATCCCAGTATTCATCGGGATGCTCTGCCGCGGGCTTACGGAGTATGGTGCCCGCGTTGTTCACCAGAATATCGATGACAGGAAACTCCTGCTGTACCTTTTGTATGAAGTCGTATAATGCGGCGCGGTCTGCAAAATCGCATTGCCAGGCGCTGAATTTGCGTCCCAGTGCGGTCACCGCTTTCTCTACCTCACTCCCACTCTTTTCCAGGGATGCAGAAACACCGATGATATCGGCGCCTGCTTCTGCAAGGGCTACTGCCATCGCCTGGCCAATGCCTCTTTTACATCCTGTGACCAGTGCGGTCTTCCCTTTCAGGTTAAATAGATCGAGCACCATGCTTGTAGTATTTTTCCTTTTAAAGTAATGACTTAACGTAAAGCGGTAATAGCACAGCCGTCCATATCTCCGTAGTCCAGGTTCTCTCCTGCCATGCCCCAGATAAAGGTATAATTGCTGGTACCCGCACCGGAGTGAATGCTCCAGGGCGGGGAGATCACCGCCTGTTCGTTCTGCATCCAGACATGTCTTGTTTCCTGCGGCTGGCCCCAGAAATGGCACACTGCCTGGCCTTGTGGCACCTCGAAATAGAAGTATACTTCCATGCGCCTGTCATGGGTATGGGCGGGCATCGTGTTCCAGACATTACCCGGTTTCAGCTCTGTCATGCCCATTTGCAGCTGGCAGGTGGGCAGTACACTGTTTACTATCAGCTTATTGATGGTACGGTGGTTAGATGTCTCCTGGGCGCCCAGCGTTACCACTTCTGCGTCCTGCCGGGTAATACGGCGGGTAGGGTAGGCTGCATGTGCTGGAGTAGAGTTCAGATAGAACTTCGCAGGAGCCGCAGCATTCCTGCTGCTAAAGATCACTTCCTGTTTGCCCCTGCCTATGTACAAGGCTTCTTTGAAATCGATGTCAAACACCTCACCGTCTACCTTTACAGTACCGGCTCCTCCTACGTTGATGATGCCCAGCTCCCTGCGTTCCAGGAAGTAAGCAGCCTTCAGCTGGTCCACAGGCTGGAGCGCTACCTCCTTGCTCACCGGCATTACACCACCGGTGATGAAGCGGTCATAATGGCTATAAACCAGTCTCACAGTATCCTGTTCAAATAGTTTCTCTATCAGTAATGCTTCGCGTGTTTGTGCTGTAGTCCAGGTCTTGACTTCCTGGGGACTGTTTGCATATCTTGTTTCTGCAATGGTACTCATGCCTCGGTAGTTTTGAAATACATGGTAAGATAATTCTAAATAGTGAATCTTGCAAACGTTTGCATAATTTGTGCTTCCTGTTTAGCGGTTTATTACTTTCTTTGCTCCCCAAACTGTCAAAATCTTATCAAGGATTAACATTTTAGTATTAAAATCAAAATCATATATTCCCTACTTTAGTATTATGAACACATATCTGCAAATACATCCTAACGATAACGTTCTGGTGGCCTTACAGGACCTTCCGGGCGGCACTAAAATACAATTCAACGGCACTTCTCTGGCACTGGTAAAAGACGTTCCCGCTAAGCATAAATTCATGCTCACCGACCTCAGGGAAGGTGACCCGATCGTGATGTACGGTGTATTGGTAGGTAAGGCAACTGAGCCCATCAACAAGGGTGAAATCATTACAACAAGCAATGTGCGCCATGAGTCTAACACTTTTCATGAAAAGGACGCAAGCATCCAGTGGAATGCTCCGGATGTGAGCCGCTGGAAGAACCGGACCTTTATGGGCTATCCCCGTAAAGACGGACAAGTGGGCACCCGTAACTACTGGCTGGTAATACCCATGGTATTCTGCGAGAACAGGAATGTGGGCGTGATCAAAACCGCCTTTGAAAAAGGCCTTGGCTTTGCACCGCCGGAAGTGTACAACGAGCAGGTAAATGACCTGGTAAGCCTGTACAAGAACGGAAACGTAGACGCTATTAAAACATATCAGCCTGTTACCGTAACAGAGACTGTTACGCGAAAGAACAGCGTATTCCAAAATATAGACGGCATTAAGTTCCTGATACATGAAGGAGGCTGCGGAGGCACCCGCCAGGATGCTGAAGCGCTGTGTGCATTGCTGGCAGGTTATATCCACCATTCCAACGTTGCAGGAGCTACTATCCTCAGCCTGGGTTGCCAACATGCACAGGTATCCATCCTCCAGAATGCACTTAAGAAGCTGAACCCTTCTTTCGACAAGCCGGTACTGGTATTTGAGCAACAGAAAAGCAAATCAGAATTTGATATGCTTTCCACTGCTATCAAAGAAACCTTCATGGCGCTTATTGAGGCCAACAAAGTTGATCGCCAGCCCACTCCCCTTTCCAAGCTGGTAATAGGCCTGGAATGCGGCGGCTCTGATGGCTTTTCAGGCATCTCCGCCAACCCGGCCGTGGGTCATACATCCGACCTGCTGGTGGCATTAGGCGGTACTTCTATCCTGTCTGAATTCCCGGAACTGTGTGGTGTGGAGCAGGAGCTGATCAACCGTTGTGTATCAGAAAACGCTTCAGAGAAATTCATTCGCATTATGCGGGCATATGAAAGCCAGGCAGAATCTGTGGGTTCCGGCTTTTATATGAACCCTTCACCTGGTAATATCAAGGACGGTCTGATCACGGATGCTATCAAGTCTGCCGGGGCTGCCAAGAAAGGCGGTACCTCTCCTGTGGTGGACGTATTGGATTACACAGAATATGTAACCAAACCAGGCCTTAACCTGCTTTGCACGCCCGGTAACGATGTAGAATCAACTTCTGCAGAAGTAGGATCCGGCGCCAATATAGTACTGTTTACTACAGGGCTGGGCACGCCCACCGGCAACCCTATTGCCCCGGTTGTTAAACTGGCTACCAATACCCGTCTGGCGCAACGCATGCCGGATATCATTGACATCAATACCGGCGCCATCATCAGTGGTGAAAAGAGCATTGCTGAAATGGGCGAAGAAATACTGGAATTTGTGATCAAGGCTGCCAGCGGAGAAATTACTACCAAAGCCGAACAACTGCACCAGGATGATTTCATCCCCTGGAAACGTGGCGTCAGCTTATAAACGATTAAGCACACTTTACATATTGCAACAAAAACGAGGGTGTATCATTTTTGATACGCCCTTGTTTTTCAATTACACTGTATAGCTATTTTAGGACTAGACAATAGCAGGATGTTCTGTAGATGTTCTGTACATGTTATGTACATGTTATGTATCTTTAAAGAGACAGAACATCTATATAAAACTTACCCAAAAACTACAGAATTACCCTATGTGCTGGTATTACAGCGCCGCATAAACGGGCATAAATGAGAAGAGACCGTCTCAATAAAGATACGGTCTCTTTTTCAGTATTGATCATCGTTCTTTAATCTTCCTTTATACTCACCTGTTCCATGCGGGGTGCAAAGAAGTGCATGATAATCCAGGCCAGCAAATAAGCAAAACCACAGATCACAAACAGGATATTATACCCAATGTTTATATTCCCCAGCAGCTTGTAGTGATCCAGCAGAGAGCCTACAAATAAAGGGAACAACATACCGCCAAAAGATCCCGCCATACCACCAATACCCACCACTGAGCTCACTGCATACTTCGGGAACATATCAGAAACAGTGGTAAAGATATTTGCAGACCAGGCCTGGTGAGCAGCGCCCGCCAGTCCTACCAGGGCTACAGCCGCCCACATGTTGCCGGAATAGGGCGCAATGATCACCGGTACAACACAAAGGGCAAAAGCGAACATAGACGTTTTACGCGCTTTGAACACCGGCCATCCTTTCTTTATGAGATAAGAAGAGATCCATCCGCCTCCTATGCTACCTACGCTGATCATCGTGTAAATAATAATGATCGGCAAACCATTATTTGCTTTCATATCTACGTGGAAAGCAGAGGCCAGATAAGAAGGCAGCCAGAAAAGGAAAAACCACCAGATCGGGTCTGTAAGCAGCTTACCAAATACAAAAGCCCAGGTTTGACGGATACCGAACAGCTTAAACCAGCTGATCTTTTTCGTGTCGGCTGCAGGTTCTACTGTATCGCTGTGAATGTAATCGTATTCTGCTTTAGATACCCTTTTGCTTTTGGAAGGCACTTCATAGAAGATAAACCAGAAGATCAGCCAGATAAAACCAATGGCGCCTGTCCAGATAAAAGCACTCTGCCAGCCCTGCGTCCTAGCTATTGAATATACAATGATCGGTGCAACAACCGGACCCAGGTTAGCGCCTGCGTTAAAGATACCTGTAGCAAATGCTCTTTCCTTTTTAGGAAACCATTCTGCTACGGCTTTAATCGCGGCAGGAAAGTTACCGGACTCGCCCAGGCCGAGGGCAGCACGGGCCACGCCAAAGCCAAATGTGGACTTCGCCAATGCGTGCGCCATCGCAGCAACGCTCCATACTATCAAAGAAATGGTATAACCCAGTTTCGTACCTATTTTATCTACGAAACGGCCGAAGGCTAAAAGGCCTAAAGCATATGCAGCAGAAAAAGCAGCCACGATATAACCATAATCTTTCTCCGTCCAGCTGAACTGAACCTGCAGGTCGTCCTTCAACAATCCAATTACCTGCCTGTCAATGTAGTTGATAGTAGTGGCAAAGAAAAGCAGCGCACAGATGGTCCAACGATAACTTCCGGTTTTTGTGGAATTCATTCTAATTATTTTGGAATTTATAAAGCAAAGGGTTTAGTTCTGCCTTAAATTTAGTGCAATGCTTTCACTAAAGCAAACGTTTGCACAATCTTATCTTTCAGGCCGCCCCAGTCTTTACTTTCAATCACTTTTTTAGACAATAAATTAGACCCCATGCCTACGCAGACCACCCCTGCGTCAAACCATGACTGAACGCTCTCTTTGGTGGGTTCCACCCCGCCGGTGGGCATAAATTTCATGCCGGGGAACAGTGGCTTGATGGCGTTAACAAAACCGGGTCCCAGTACATTACCCGGGAACAGCTTTACAAGCTTCGCCTCCAGTTTTTCTGCTACAGCGATCTCACTGGGCGACATACACCCGGGGATCCAAAGGATATTGGCAGAACGGCAATATTCTCCCGTTGCTGCTTCTGTAATGGGGCTCACGATAAAATCGGCTCCCATACCTGTGTAGGTCTCTGCATCTGCCGCACTTTTGATGGTGCCAATACCCAGATACATATCCGGCATAGATACCAGCTTCTTATCGCGCATGGCAGCAAAATTGCGCCGGGCATTCTCTCCGCGGTTGGTAAATTCAAATACCCGGATGCCCGCTTCATAGCAGGCCTGCATTACCTGTATACACACTTCCTGGTCATCATGATAGAAGACCGGTATGATGCCGCTGCGTTCAAAGGCAGCTATAATTGTTGCTGGTTGAGGAGGCATAATTGTTTGCACTGGTTTGCGTTATCAATTTAAGGTTTTCAGCCGGATCTGCTCAGAACAGCTTTTCAATGGCTGCTTTATCCGTTTTGTTGAAATCCCCTTTTATGAACAGTTTGGAATAAGCGGCAGCGGCGGCAAAGGAGATAGTCTGCTGAGCGTCATAGCCTTCTACCAGGGAGTGAATCAACCCTGCCATAAAGCTGTCGCCACTGCCAACGCGGTCTATTACCTCATTGGTTTCATATTGCCGGGAAACCGTTTGCTTACCCTGATTGTAATAAGTAGCGTAATACAGGTTGTGCGTGGGCCCTTCTGAAAAACGGAAGGTGAAAGCTACATGTTTACAACGCGGATATTTCTCCGTTATTTCCTGCGCCACTTTAATGGCCTGTTCCAGGTAGATCTCTTTCTGATTTTTTTCAAGCGCGACGGTATCCAGTGCAGTATCGAGCATCTGGTGGGCGGCCCATATATTGCCCATGATCACATCGCAATACTGCACCAGCTCTGGCATTACCTGGAAAGGTTTGGCGTATTGCCACAATTTGTTCCGGTAATTAAGATCGGTGGAGATGATGAGCCCCTTGCGGCGGGCGGCTTCCAGGGCTTCTTTGCACACAGTGGCCGCCTGCTGGTTCAGTGCAGGTGTGATCGCGCTCCAGTGAAACCATTCGGCGCCTTCCAGCAGGGCGTCCCAATCTGTAGCGCCGGGCTGTATCTCGCTAAAAGAGGAATATTTACGATCGTACACCACTTCTGCATGCTTCAGATCACTGCCCTGGGCCAGGTAGTAGGCGCCAATGCGATCGCCGCCCCACAGCATGCGGTCAGTAGCAATCCCTGCTTTTTCCAGCTGCTGCAATACCTGCCTGGAAAGGCCATTATCCGGCACTTTGCTTACATAGGATACCGGTGTGCCCCAACGCGCCAGGGAAGCAGCCATATTGGCCTCTGCCCCGCCTATATAAAGCGCTGATGTGTGTTGGTCAAACTCGGGCGAAAAACGAAATAAGATCTCTCCGTAAGAAATAACTTTTACTGGCTTCATCAGAAATTAAAATAAGCTTTAGCGTTATTGTAGCAAATATCCTGCACCATTTTACCGAGCCAGTTAACATCACCCGGTAATTCACCATTTTCAACATCGTTCCCCAGGAGGTTACACAAAATACGCCGAAAATATTCATGACGGGAGTAGGAGAGAAAACTTCTTGAATCGGTCAGCATGCCTACGAAACGGCTGAGCAGGCCCATATTGCTGAGGGCGTTCATCTGCTTTTCCATGCCGTCTTTCTGATCCAGGAACCACCAGCCGGAGCCAAACTGCATTTTGCCGGGAATGGTTCCATCCTGGAAATTGCCTGCCATCGTAGCAAATACCTCATTATAGGCAGGATTAAGATTATAGACGATGGTCTTCGCCAGTTTATCTTTTTTATCCAGCGCATCGAAGAAGGCAGACATGTTCTCTGCTACCTGCCAGTCGCCAATGGAATCTACACCCGCATCAGCGCCTATGCGGCGCAACAGGCGGCTGTTGTTATTACGGATGGCCCCCACATGGAATTGCTGTGCCCAGCCTTTTTCGTGGTTCCATTCGCAAATGGTATGAAGGGTGGCAGATTTAAACTGCAGGGCTTCTTCCGCTGTAACGGCATTACCCGCACGCAGTTTATCGAAGATACGCTGCACGGCTGCTTCAGTATAGTTTGCAGCATAAAAGGTATTAATGCCATGATCTGAAAGGCGGCCACCAGCTGCATGAAAATAATCATGTCTGCTACGCAGGGCATCTAAGAGGGTTTGATAGCTATTGATAGTGATCCCTGCCGCTGCGCTTAATTTATCGATGTAGGCGTTGAAAGCCGGTACATCTTCCACGATCATTGCCTTATCCGGGCGGAAGGTGGGCAATACCTTAATGGCAGCACCTTTGAGCGCTTTATGATGCGGCAGATCATCTGCGGGATCGTCTGTAGTACAGAGCGCTTCCACCTTGAAATGCTGTAGCAGCGCGGGCGCTGTCCATTGAGAGAGCTGGGCATTGCAATGCTGGTAGATCTCTTCCGCGGTATCTGTACTCAATAGTTTTTTAACGCCGAAAGGATTCAGCAGTTCCATGTGCGTCCAGTGGTAGAGCGGATTACGCATGGTATATGGCACCGTAGCTGCCCAGTGTTTGAACTTGGTGAGATGATCCGCGTTGCCGGTGATGTATTCTTCCGCTACACCGTTTGCACGCATAGCGCGCCACTTGTAGTGGTCTCCCTGCAGCCACATGGCGCTGAGGTGCTCAAACTGCCGGTTGCCTGCGATATCCTCAGGCGGGAGGTGGTTATGATAATCAATTACGGGCATGCCCTTGGCATACTCATGATATAAACGCTTAGCCGTTTCCGTTTGCAATAAAAAATCTTCTGACAAAAATTGCTTCATATCTGTTGATTCATATACGTGAAAGTACCATACTATTTAACTGCCTTACTAAGGCCTGCTGCGTAGGCAAGCGCTCCTTCCTGCAGCATGGCGGAGAGGTGGCCCGCTACTACTTCCGTAAAGCCGGGCAGCTTGCTAAGATCAGCTTCCCATAACCTGGTGTCTGCACAAACCTGCTGAACAAATTGTGCTACTGCTGCATTATCCCCGGTATTCACGTTTTTCCACCAGGCCGCGAATACGGCTGCATTATCATCGGTGATAAGATATTGTTCTGCAGCCCTGGCGCCGTAATACTTGCCCCCTTCCTCTTTTACCGGCCGCAGGAACAGCAGCATGGCTGCAAAGCCGAGGCACATGGCCTGCGGCAGGGTATTGTGCCGTTCGTAATAGCGTAAGAATGTGCGCACATTACGGGCGTTCATTTTAGAGCTCTCCTGGAAGGTAATGCTGATCAGCTTGTGCGCAATATAGGGATTGGCAAAACGATCCAGCACATCCTGCGCAAAGGTACCCGCCTGCGGACAAATATCCTGTATGGTAGGCAGGATCTCTTCCAACACGACTGTCTGGAAAAAGGAACGCATATACTCATGCTCCATACATTCATATACGGTGTTGAGCCCTCCGAGGAAAGCCAGCGGCACCGATATGGTATGGCTGCCGTTCAATATGCGCAATTTCTGCTCGCGATAGGGGGTGATGCTGGGGGCGATCAGCATACGGTCATCCGTCTTGTTGAAAGACAACACCTGCTGTACATAAGCGCCTCCTTCGATAGCCCATAACAAAAAGGGCTCTACATCGATCCAAAGGCTGTCTGTATATCCCGCCTGCTGCTGCAATGTTTCAAGGTCGCGCGGCTTACCGGGCACGATGCGGTCTACCAGTGAATTGCAGAAATGGTTCTCTGTTTTCACCCATTGCACGAAAGCTTCGGGCAAGCGGTTATGCGTAGCCAGCTTTAGTACGATCTCCTGTAAAAGACGGCCGTTATCTACCACCAGCTCTGTTGGCACAATCACGAAACCGGTGCCTGTACTTCCCTTAAAGTGCTGATATCTTTCCCACAATACTGCCAGCAATTTGCCCGGGAAAGAAGCAGGTACGCCCGTGCTGATATTTTCTTCTACATATTGAATTCCTACTTCGGTAGTATTGGATATAATCACCTGTAAACCAGGTTGATGTACGGTTTCTAAGACAGCAGCCCAATCTGCATTCGATTGCAAAACACGGCTAATAGAAGCGTTCACCAGGGTTTGATTAACCAGCTCTCCCTGGGCCACTCCTTTGATGTGTTGGGTGTACAGGTTATCCTGGCTGGAAAATTCAGTAACAGGCCCGTCTGTAGATTTTACCACTACTACCCTGCCTTTAAAGATGCCCTGCTTGTTGGCTTTATCCACCAGGTAGTCTACCAGGCCTCTTAACAATACACCCGTACCAAACTGGAGTATTTTCTCGGGATAGCTGAAATATTCATTGGAAATTGCCAGATCCGGATGCCCGGCCACATACGCTTTGTTTAGTACAGGTAACATGGAACTAATTTATAATATTTAATACTTTACCCAATAAATATAAGGTTACCTTTTAAGATTTTATAGCAATTGGGGAAAAAAAGCCCCCTTCCCTCCTATAGCTTGCCTCTATGCCGCTATTGTCAGTATCAATATCCTGCCGAGGGCAATGGCTGGATTTTCACTAACTTTGCAGCCTTAATGGATTTACTATGAGCAGACATGGCAAAGTGCTGGTAGCAATGAGCGGCGGTATAGACAGTACGGTAACAGCACTGATGTTACACGAGCAAGGATACGAAGTGGTGGGTATCACCATGAAAACCTGGGATTATGCCTCCTCCGGCTCCAGCAAAAAAGAGACTGGCTGCTGCAACCTCGATTCTTTCAACGATGCGCGTGCAGCTGCCGTGCATCACGGTTTTCCTCACTTTGTACTGGACATCCGGGACGAATTCGGGGATTTTGTGATCAATAACTTCGTAGACGAATACCTGGCCGGCCGCACCCCCAACCCCTGCGTGCTATGCAATACCCATATAAAATGGCGGGCGCTCCTGAAGCGGGCAGATGCGATGGACTGTGCCTTTATCGCCACCGGGCATTACGGGCAGATCCGCGAGCATAACGGTCGTCATGTGATCAGCAAGGGCATTGACGAGCTGAAAGACCAGAGCTATGTGCTGTGGGGCCTTCAGCAGGATGTACTGGCGCGTACCCTGCTGCCGCTGGGCCAATACCGCAAAACGGAGATCCGCCAGATGGCGTTCGACTTCGGGTATCCGGAACTGGCCAAGAAGGCAGAAAGCTACGAGATCTGCTTTGTACCTGATAATGACTATCGCGGGTTCCTGAAACGCCGGGTAACAGGCCTGGAAGAAAGCGTGAACGGCGGCAATTTTGTGCTGAAAGACGGCACCATCGTGGGCAAGCACAAAGGTTACCCCTTTTATACCGTTGGCCAGCGTAAAGGGCTGGATATTGCCCTGGGCCGCCCCATATTTGTGACAAGCATCATCCCCGAAACCAATACCGTGGTGCTGGGCGAAGAAGAAGACCTGCAAAGGGGCGAAATGATGGTATCCGGCATTAACTACATCAAATACGATCATATACCCGAAGGGCTGGAAGCCACTACCAAGATCCGCTACAAGGACAAAGGCGCATTGAGCAACCTGTATAATGAAAACGGACAGGTAAAAGTGCGTTTCTACGAGCAGGTAAAGGGCATAGCGCCCGGACAGTCTGCCGTGTTCTATGAAGGGGATGACGTGATAGGCGGCGGTATTATCCAGCGGATGTGATCATACACTCATCTGATCTCCACTCATATCTCTTTCGTATTTTCTCATAGAGGGCGGTACTTATTTTAATCTTGTACGACTCCTACCTTCCTGTAAAGGAAGAATAACCATTTTAAACTAAAAACCGAAAACCCTCTATGAAGAACCGCGTCACAATGTACGCGCGACGTCAACGATGTCGTGCAACGAACCTTTTCCTGTATTCTTTATCGTTCATGCTGCTGGCACTATGTATGGGTAAACCCGCTATGGCCCAGCTCAGCCGGCTGAGAGCCGATGGTCCCCGTATTGTAAACGCCAGCAACCAGGAGGTGATCCTCAAAGCAGTAGGCCTTGGCGGCTGGCTCTTACAGGAAGGCTATATGATCAAGCCCTCCTTCAGCGGCGGCGGTACCCAATGGTCTATCAAAAAAAGGCTGTATGACCAGGGCCAATCCGATGCTGCCGTGGAAGCTTTTTACCAGAGCTGGAGAGATAATTTCATTACCAGGGCAGACATTGATTACCTGGCCTCACTGGGTTTTAACTGCGTACGTCTGCCCATGCACTATGAGCTGTTCCTCAACAACAGCCAGCGCGCTGTACGCAACGGCGTAGCCCGCAACTCCGGCAATTACACTAACTATGTGAACTCGCTGACCACCTGGTACAACAACAACCAGCTGTTCAACGAGGCCAACCTGGAAGGCTTCCGGACCATTGACAGCCTGCTGAAATGGACGGCTGCCAACAACATGTACGTGATCCTGGACCTGCATGCCGCCCCAGGTGCACAAGGCACCGACGCCAACATCTCTGATGCGCTGGTTGGCAATGACCTCTGGAACAGGAACATTTACAAAGACATCACCGTTCGCCTGTGGCAGCGCCTTTCTGCCCGTTACATCAACAACGACGGTGTTGCTTTCTATGACCTGATCAATGAGCCGAACAATGTACCGGACAACCGCTGGATCCACGATCTGTTTGAGCGCCTGATCAACGCCATCCGTGCGCAGGGCGACAACCACCTGCTGATGATAGAAGGCAACGGATGGGGCAACAATTACGACTACATGGAACCCTTTACTTTCACCAACCGGTCTAACCTGGTTTACAACGCACATCGCTACTGGCTTACCAATTCTACTACTGAAACTGATCCGAACCCCAACCAGATCAACAAGATCGCTAACCTGGTAAACTTCCGCGCTACGCATAACGTACCTGTATGGGTAGGCGAAACAGGTGAAAACAACAACGACTGGCTGAGTGAGAATATCCGCGCGCTGAACAGCAAAGGCATCGGCTGGTGCCACTGGACCTACAAACGTACGGACGCACAGGAGAACGCCGCCCTGCTGCGTATCAATCCTCCTTACCTGATGGACGGCGCCAATAATATGGCTGCTGTGCTGAACAACATCAAATTCGTTAACAATGTGAAGAATAACGGCACCATCGCCGCTGTTGCACCGGGCACTACGCCTCCTCCTTCACAGGGCCCCGTAGGCAGAACCATCTGGCTGCAAGGATTTAACGGTCAATATGTTTCTTCTGAGAACGGCACAAAAGCCATGAACTGCAACAGGCCTACCGTACAGGGATGGGAACAATTCCTGGTAGTAGACGCAGGAAACGGTAAGATCGCACTGCAAGGCACGAACGGTATGTACGTTTCTTCTGAGAACGGGGAACAAGCTATGAACTGTAACAGACCCACTATCCAGGGATGGGAGCAGTTTGACTGGATCGTAAATGCAGATGGAAAGATCTCCCTGAGAGGTAATAACGGCATGTACGTTTCTTCCGAGAACGGTACACAGCCCATGAACTGCAACAGGCCTACCATCCAGGGATGGGAAGCATTCAACTATGGCTTTATAGGCGCCACCGCAAGAACTGCATCCGCTGCACAAACTAAAACTTTGCAAAATGATGCAAACGTTTCCATCTCCGTATATCCTAACCCGGTAGTGAAGGAAGGTACTTTCACTGTTAAGGTGGATAAATACGAGGCCAGCTCACCGGTACAGGTAGTGATCATTGATGTGAACAAGAAAGTAGTGGCTTATCATAAAGCCAGTGCGGGTACGATCACTGTTCCTGTCAATAATATCGCCAGCGGCTTCTACCTAGTGACCATCACTAACGGGAAAAATACGTACACCAAAAAGATCATTATCCAATAACCATCAAAGAATCATCTGCGCTGCCGCCCTGCCACGCGGCAGTGCACTCTCTGATTCCGAATCCTATCTTTTAACCAAACCATCGTCATCATGAAAAAAACTTTATTGAACAAAGCATTGATGCTGCTCGTACTGATCCTCGCATCCTGCCAGGCTTTTGCCCAGTTTAAAGTGGTAGGCTATATGCCTTCCTGGTCTGGCAACGTAGGCGACGTACAGTACAGCAAGCTGACACACATTAACTATGCATTCCTGCTGCCTACTTCCACCGGTGGTCTTCAGCCCATCGAGAACCCATCCAAGCTGCAAAGCCTGGTGAACACTGCACATGCCAACGGCGTGAAAGTGATGATCTCTGTAGGCGGATGGAATAACGGCGACGACAGCGGCTTTGAAAGCCTGGCTGCCAACAGCACCTACCGCACCAATTTTGTAAACAACATCGTCAACTTTGTAAACCAGTACAACCTGGACGGTGCTGACATTGACTGGGAATATCCCAACGACGGCGCTTCTGCCAACAACTATGTAACGCTGATGACAGCACTGTCTACCCAGATGCACAACAGGGGCAAACTGCTGACCGCTGCCGTAGTAGCTGTTGGTGGCTCCAGCATCCTGAGCAGCGTATTTCCGGTGGTGGATTTTCTGACCATCATGGCATATGATGGTGATGTGAATGGCTCTCATCACTCCACCTATGACTACGCTGTTCAATCTCTGAACTACTGGAGAGGCCGCGGACTGCCTAAGGAGAAAGCTATCCTGGGTGTTCCCTTCTATGGAAAACCCAGCTGGGAGTCTTATGCACAGCTGCTGGACAGAGGCGCCAGCCCGAACGCAGACTGGTTCGGCAATGTAGGCTACAACGGTATCCCTACCATTAAACGCAAGACCAACCTGGCGTTCGACAATGGCGGCGGCATCATGATATGGGAACTGTCCCAGGATAAAAACAACGCTAACTCTCTCTTGACTGCCATTAACCAGGTAGTCATTGAAAGAGGCGGCAGCAATCCGCCCAATCCCCCGGGCCCTGCTCCTGTAGGACAAACCATCTGGCTGAGAGGCAGCAACGGCCTGTATGTTTCTTCTGAGAACGGCGTAGAGCCGATGAACTGCGACAGACCTACCGTACAGGGCTGGGAACAGTTTACCGTAGTAGACGCTGGTAACGGAAAGATCGCGCTGAGAGGCAGTAATGGCCAGTATGTATCCTGCGAGGACGGACTGGCGCCCATCAACTGCAACAGGCCTACTATCCAGGGTTGGGAGCAGTTTGACTGGATCACCAATACAAACGGTACTATTTCACTGCGCGCATACAATGGCCTGTACGTTTCTTCGGAGAACGGCACCAAAGCCATGACTGCCAACAGGACCACCGCCCAGGGCTGGGAAGCATTCAACTATGGTGTTGTGGGCGCTGCTGCCAGAACAGCTGCCACCACTACCGCTGCTAAAGTAAAAGATCCTGAAACAGCTACAGCAGGCGCTGCTATCATCTATCCCAACCCGCTGGTACAAGGCAGTCCCTTTACCGTGAAAGTGGATAAATACGACGCCAGCGCTCCACTGCAGGTAATGATCCTTGACGTAAACAAGAAAGTGGTAGGCTACCATAAAGCTAACGCCGGTACCCTGACCGTTCCCACCAGCAATATTGCGAGTGGTTTTTATGTGGTTACCATCACCAATGGCGGCCATACCTACACCAGGAAGATCATTATCCAATAAAAACCAACACAGGCACCTAACGCACTGCCGGCCGGTTGAACCGGCAGTGCACCTGTGTAATGTGCTTTCGAGAGGCAAGTGCTTAAAGGAAGATCTATTAATACCGAAAGAGAGTGATACAAATAAAAACAACCAAAAAAGTAACGGGGCTGGATCTATATCCGGCCCTTTTTAATTATATTTAAAACATAAAAGATTGAAAATAGTGTGAAAATATCTTTACTGCCTGCATACCTTATTTCCCTCGTGCTATTGCTTATCAGCGGTTTACAGTTATCAGCCCAGGTACCCCGCTACGTGATCTCTTTTACAGACAAACACCATAGTCCTTACCGCCTGGATGCACCTTCCGTTTACCTGTCTGAACGCGCGCTGGAGCGCCGCATACGGCAGCACATTCCCATAGACAGTACCGACCTTCCGGTGAATCCCGCCTATATTGACAGCCTGTTAAAAGCCGGCAACATACAAGTGGTATACACCCTGCGCTGGACCAACCAGGCAGTGATCCGTACCAGCGATGCCGAAGCGCTGCAAAAGATCCAGGAACTGCCCTTTGTAAAAGGTGTGAACAGGAACGCCAACCGCATGGTCGGTGACGACTGGATGAACGATAACAAACCGCAACCTGTTATTAACACACCTGCACGGCAAACAGGCACTACAGATGTTGACTACGGCAGCGCTTATACGCAGATCCACCTGCATGAAGGAGAATACCTGCATAACCGGAGCATGAAAGGCGATGGTATGGTGATAGCCGTGTTTGATGCAGGCTTTCTTTCCGTAAACAGCAGCAGCGCCTTTGCCCCGCTGCGTGACCAGCAGCAGATCATCGCCACCAAAAACTTTACTGATAATACAACAGATGTATATTCCTACGATGATCATGGCACCCATTGCCTTTCCATACTTGCGGCCAATCTGCCCGGTGAAATGACCGGCACCGCACCAGCAGCCGATTATGTACTGCTGCGCACCGAAGAACAGGATACCGAACAACCGATCGAAGAAGTGAACTGGGCGGCCGGAGCGGAATTAGCAGACAGCCTGGGTGTGGATGTAATATCTTCTTCCCTGGGCTATAACACTTTCGATGATCCGGATTTTAATCACACGTATGCGCAAATGGATGGCCATAGCCTGGCTATTACCAGGGCGGCGGATATGGCAGCCGCCAAAGGCATGATCGTGGTAAATTCCGCCGGTAATGAAGGCAATCTTAGCTGGCGATATTTACTGGCCCCGGCTGACGGAGACAGCGTACTGACCATAGGCGCGGTGAACAGTCAGCGGCAGCCCGCCGCTTTCAGCAGCTATGGTCCTGCGGCAGACGGCCGTGTGAAACCAGATGTAGCCGGATTAGGCGTAGGTACTTCCTTTATTACCAGCGACGGCAGCGTTGGCGCAGGCAATGGTACTTCTTACGCCTGCCCTGTGATAGCCGGACTAGTAGCCTGTCTATGGCAGGCGTTTCCCCGCCGTAGCAATATGGAAATACTGCAGGCAGTAAAAGCATCTTCCAGCCGTTATACATCGCCTGACAGCCGTATAGGCTATGGCATTCCTAATTTCCGTGCAGCTTATGATACGCTGCTCAGACAGGAAATGACAGACTCCGCCTACATCCGTGAACAGCTGGCAGGCCAGGTGATCAAAGTATTCCCCAATCCTTTCACTACACGACTGAATATATACTATCAATCTACTTCTTCCGCAACGGTTCATCTGCAGCTGATAGATGGTATGGGCCGCGTTACCAGGAACTGGACAGCGGCCAATTACGGCGGCTACGGTTATTTTACCTGGGAAACAGGACTGGAACAATTACCTACCGGGATCTATTACCTGAGGATGGTACAGGGCAATACGCGGCAGGTGGTGAAGCTGATGAAATGGTGAGCTGATTAAGACTTCTTTATTAATCTTACTGCAAACATGGTATCGGCGCCATGGGTATATCCCGGGATGATGCCTCCCTCCTCCTGCCGCAGGCCTGCTGATTTACAGAGGTACTGCACTACCGCTTCATTCTCCTGCTTAAAGATAGAACAGGTAATATAGATCAATGCGCCGCCTGGTTTTAACAGGGGGATCACGTTGGTGGCAATGCTTTTCTGTAAAGCGTGAAAGCGGTTGATCTTCACACGGTCAAAGAAATACAGGTTCTCCGGTGTGCGGCCCCAGGTACCGGAACCACTACAGGGAGCATCAAGGATAATACCGTCAAATTCCCCGTGGGCAAAGGTGGCGGGGGAAACAGGATTGGTAAGATCGAGCATCCTGCTTTCGTAATTACGGATGCCTGCAGTTTCGAAGCGCTCGTGGAGGTTGTGCAGGATGGAAGAACGTATATCACTTACCGTTAGCTTAACACCCGGCTCCTGGTCCATTAACAGCAGAGACTTACCTCCGCTTGCGGCGCAGCTGTCCCACCAGTATTCTCCTGCCTTTGGATGGAACAGGCGGCCTGTTTGCTGGGAAGATGCATCCTGGATCTCATACCAGTCCCTTTGCGGGATGATGGTTTCTGTTTTAGTGCTGTTGGGTAATGCTACCAGGTCGTCTGACAACCACTCATATGTTAGGCCTGCCTTGTCGAAGAGCAAGCTGAGCTCCCGCTGCTTTTTCTTCCGTGCACGGAGGAAGAGGCGGGGTTGCACAAAAAAGGAGTTGGCAAAGGCGGCTGGATCTATACCATCAGACAACTCGTCTATAAAAGGGAAGATAGCTGCGGGAGAAGGCTGCTGTCCCTTAAAAGAAACGAGCGCCAGCTTTTCCTGGATGGGCAATGTTACCTGCTCATTCCATTCAGGACGGAAGGCGGCCAGCATTTCATTAGGCGCTGCTTCACAAAGGAAAAGGCCCAGGAGTATCCTGTCTTTCACCGGCATTTCTTCTTTCCAGAGATGACCCAGGCGGTAGAAAGCATAGGCCAGCTGAGAAACCCAGCGCCTGTCGCGGCTTCCCATTTGCGGATGCTGTTTGAAAAATGCTTTCAGGAAGTGATGCAACGGTAGTGTACCGTCATAACCAGTAATGATGCGCTCTGCAGATGATAAGTAATTTTCCCAGCGGGTCATGGGGCAAAGATAAGGCCTGCAAACAAAAAGGTGGAAAGTGCGATATACACTTTCCACCTTTTACATTTATAATCGTTTGTACGGTTACAATTTCAGCAATGCTTTCACGGGATCCCTTCCGAACAGCAGCTGCTCGGGGCTCTCCAGCATTTCTTTTACTCTTACCAGGAAGCTTACAGACTCGCGGCCGTCGATGATGCGGTGATCATAGCTGAGCGCTAAGTACATCATGGGGCGGATCACTACCTGGCCGTTCACTGCCATAGGACGCTCCTGGATCTTATGCATACCCAGGATAGCAGATTGCGGTATGTTGATGATCGGAGTACTCATGAGAGAACCGAACACACCACCATTGGTGATCGTGAAAGTACCGCCGGTCATTTCTTCCATGGTGAGCTTGTTATCGCGGGCTTTGGTAGCCAGTTCCACTACTTTCTTCTCGATATCGGCCATGCCCAGGCTCTCTGCGTTGCGGATCACGGGTACTACCAGGCCTTTGGGCGCTGATACCGCGATAGAGATATCGCAGTAGTCATGGAACACCAGCTCTTCACCGTCGATGTAAGCGTTCACGGAAGGGAACTCCTGCAGCGCAAAGCAAACCGCTTTGGTGAAGAAGCTCATAAAGCCCAGGTTCACCTCGTACTGTTTCTTGAACACTTCTTTATACTGCGCGCGGATCTCCATGATACGGGTCATGTCTACCTCGTTGAAGGTAGTCAGCATGGCCGTTGTATTCTTGGCTTCTACCAGGCGGCGGGATACCGTTTTACGCAGGTTGCTCATTTTCTCCCTGCGGTCGTTACGGCTGAACAGCTCTTTACCGATCGCTACGCCCGGGTTCTGCAGCGCAGCATATACGTCGTCTTTCAGTATTTTGCCATGGGCGCCGCTGCCTTTGATGGAGGATGGATCTACATGTTTGTCTGCTATTACGGCAGCTGCTACGGGAGAAGTCTTGATATTATTCGGAATGCTCGTTACCGGAGCCTGCTGTGCTTGCGGTGTTGCCTGCGGAGCAGCAGCTTTAGCCGGGGCGGCGGGAGCAGCCTGACCTGCAGGGCGCGGAGCGTTGGTATCTATCTTACAGGCTATGTCACCGATCTTCAGCACATCGCCTTCCTTTGCTACTGTTTTTAATATACCTGCTTCTTCTGCGTTCAGTTCGAAGGTGGCTTTTTCAGATTCCATCTCGCAGATCATCTCATCACGCTCTACATAGTCGCCATCTTTTTTGATCCACTTAACGAGTGTTACTTCGCTGATGGACTCACCTACTGTGGGTACTTTTACATCAACAGTTCCTTTCATGGCCGGAGGAGGACCAGCGGGCGCAGCGGCAGCCGCGGCGGGTGCTGCAGCGGCGGCGGGTTTAGCGTCAGCAGCCGGGGATGCGGATGCGGGGGCCGCAGCATCTGTATCAATGGTGCAGGCAACAGCGCCGATGTTTAAGGTGGCGCCTTCGGGGGCTGCTATCTTCAATACCCCTGCTTTCTCTGCATTCAATTCAAAGGTGGCCTTTTCAGATTCCATTTCGCATAACACTTCATCCTGCTGCACATAGTCTCCGTCTTTCTTCAACCACTTTGCAATTGTTACCTCGCTTATAGATTCTCCTACCGTAGGAACTTTGATTTCGACAACCATTATTTCAGTTTTCTGTTTGCAATATTACGGGTGAAAGGTGAAAATTTAAATATTGAACGCCGTATCGATGATCTCCTGCTGCTCGCGGGTATGCACTTTGGCATAGCCGGTGGCGGTAGCGGCGCTCGGGTTACGGCTGATAACACCGTAATTGAGCGTTTTCAGGTTCATCTGCAGGTAAGAAGCAGCGCCCATGTTCAGCGGCTCTTCCTGTACCCAGAACCAGGTGGCGCCTTTGTACTTCTGGTTAATGGCATCCAGCTGTGCTACCGGTAAGGGGTACAGCTGTTCCATGCGTACAATGGCAACATCCTTGCGGCCTTCTTTTACTTGTTTTTCACTCAGGTCAAAATAGATCTTACCGGTGCAGAACAATACCTTCTTCACTTTGGTGATATCGTCAATAAACGGATCATCCAGCACTTCCTTAAAGCCGCCTGTTGTAAACTCTTCCTGGGTAGAGTAAGAGCCTGCATGGCGCAGGTTGGCTTTGGGAGAGAAGTTCACCAGCGGTTTACGGAACGGCCATGTGAGCTGACGGCGCAGCGCATGGAAGAAGTTAGCCGCTGTAGTGATGTTGGTCACTACGATATTGTATTCAGCACAAGACTGTAAGAAGCGCTCGGGGCGGGCGTTGGAGTGATCCGGGCCACCCCCTTCGTAGCCATGGGGCAGCAACAGCACGAGGCCGTTCATGTTGGTCCACTTCTGTTCTGCGCTGGTAATGTACTGGTCAATCACTGTCTGGGCGCCGTTCACAAAGTCGCCATACTGTGCTTCCCACAGTACCAGCGCATTGGGGTTGGCCATGGCGTAACCATATTCAAAGCCCATTACGGCAAATTCGCTCAGCAGTGAGTTATAGATACGGAACTTGCCCTGCTTTTCCTGCAGGTGTGCAAGCCTGTTATAAGTAGCGTTGGTGTTCTCGTCTGAAAGGATGGCGTGGCGATGGGAGAAGGTACCGCGTTGTACGTCTTCACCGCTCATGCGCACGTCTTTACCTTCGATCAGCAGGCTGGCGTAAGCCAGGAGCTCGCCGGTAGCCCAGTCTACCTTGCCTTCCGTTTCAAACAGCTTGATCTTGTCTTTCAGTAGCTTGTCCACTTTACGTAAGGGAACAAAATCTGCAGGCCACTGCATCAGGCTTTTGAACAGGCGGCTAAAGTCTTCTGCCTTGATAGCGGTTACCGGAGAAGCGTCGAAGTCCTGCGGGGTAGCTTTGCGCAGGGCAGCCCACCACTCTTCGGGTTTCTGGCGGCTGTAAGGCAGCGGGTGCTGTTTTACTTCGTCCAGTCTTTCCTGCAGGTCGGCCCAGAAGTGCTGCTGCATGTCTTTAGCAAGCGTTTGCGCATCTGTTTCGCCGTTCTTCAGCAGGAACTGTGTATATACTTCACGCGGATCGGGATGTTTATCGATCAGCGCATAGAGGCTGGGTTGGGTGAATTTAGGTTCGTCGCCTTCATTGTGGCCGTGCCTGCGGTAGCAGAGCAGGTCGATGAAGATATCGGAGTTGAACTCCTGGCGGTAGCGAACGGCTATTTCGGAAACTTTTACCACGGCTTCGGCATCGTCTCCATTTACATGGAATACGGGGGCCTGTACGATGGATGCCACGCTGGTACAATAATCTGAAGAACGTGCATCATCAAAATCGGTGGTGAAGCCGATCTGGTTATTGATCACGAAGTGCATGGTACCGCCGGTGTAGTAGCCTTTCAGCTTGCTCATCTGCACCAGTTCGTATACAACGCCCTGGCCTGCTACGGCGGCGTCTCCGTGTATGAGTACGGGTAAGATCCTGTCGTAATCGCTGTTATAGATCACATCGGCTTTACTGCGGGCGAAGCCGGTTACCAGCGGGTCTACCACTTCCAGGTGGGAAGGGTTGGGAAGCAGCTGGAGGTTTACCTGGTTGCCTGAGGGCGTGCTTACGAGGGAACGGAAGCCCAGGTGGTATTTTACGTCGCCGCTGCCCATGGTAAGATCGGGGGTAGCGAGGCCTTCGAACTCTGTGAAGATCTGTTCGTAGGTTTTGCCCAGGATATTAGCCAGTACGTTAAGGCGTCCGCGGTGGGCCATACCAATTACTGTCTCCTGTACACCCAATTCAGAGGCGGTGTTGATCATCGCATCGAGGGCGGGGATGGTATTTTCGCCACCTTCGAGGGAGAAGCGTTTCTGCCCGATATATTTGGTGTGGAGGAATTTTTCAAAGATCACGCCCTGGTTCAGCTTCTCCAGGATGCGTTTTCTTTTTTCAAGGGGGATGGGTTGCTGGAAAGTAGTTTCCATTTCACGCTGCAGCCATTCCACTTGTTTAGAATCATTAATATAAGTGAATTCGAGACCTACAGATCCTGCGTAGACCTGTTTGAGTCTGTTCACGATATTTTCAAGGGAAGTTTTGCCCAGGCCCAGTACCTGTCCGGCAAAAAATTCGGTCTTCAGATCAGCTTCGCTAAAGCCATAGAAAGAGATGTCCAGGTTGGCCTGGCGGTCTTTCCTTTCGCGGATGGGATTGGTTTTGGAGATCAGATGTCCTTTTTTGCGATAGGCCTGGATGAGCCTGTATACGGCCAGCTCTCTGTTCAGCTGGTCGGTGGATAAAGGTAAAGCACTACTTCCTGCTGCCCCTGTCGCTGCCGTACCTGCTTTGCCATTTACATTGGAAACCGCGAAATCAAAACCTTCAAAAAATTTGGCCCAGTCTGGGTCTACGGAATTTGGATCTTTGCGGTAATCCTGATATAAAGATTCAATGTAAGCAGGATGCGAGTTAGTGACAAATGAGAAGTCCTTCATTTACAACGAGTTTTGCTTGGTCTTCGATTCAAATTACTTTTCACCTGATTTTATTCCTTTCTATTGGCCAGGTGGAACTCCCGGACGCTTTCACCATCTATTAGCAACAGGTAGGGATGCTAACATGGTCTTAGCATGGTCGTTTCTGCTGAAATTTGATATCCTTTATAATATTGGATTGCAAATATCGCTTGTTTTTTGTTAAAGCGGTAGTAAAATAATAAAGAAGTTTAACCGAAACGGGTTGGAATTGGTTTGAGGTTTGAGGTTTGAAGTTTGAGGTTCGTTGGAGGTTAGAAGTTGGATGGTGAACATCTGACAAACAGATAATTAACTGTTAGTCAGATGATTTGAACTGGACCTTCAACTTTTAACAAACCTCAAACTTCAAACCTCAAACTTCAAACCCTCTAATTTGTATATTTTTTGTTTTGTAAAAAAGTTATCTGTACCTTTGCCCTCCTGAAACTGAAAAAAGAAAAATGGCAAACCATAAAGCAACGAAAAAAGACGTACGTCAGAGCAGAAAGCGTAATGAGCGTAACCGTTACTACGGTAAAACTACCCGTAATGCCATCCGTGACTTGAAGGCACTGACTGACAAAGCAGCTGCTCAGAAGGATCTTTCAGACGTAGTGGCTATGATCGACAAACTGGCTAAACGTAATGTGATCCATAAGAACAAAGCTTCTAACCTGAAGAGCAAGCTCACCAAACAGGTGAACGCGCTGGCTTAATTACTACGCCACTACATCATTCAAAGATACATCAGCTCTTCCTGATAAAACGGGAAGGGCTTTTTATTTGTAATAAACCAAAGTCTTTTATAGTTTGGGGGATTAAAGTTTGAGGGGGTGCTTTGTTGAGGGCAGCAGTCTGAAGACCCTGAGGAGATTGCTTCGTCGCGCCGCCCGCTGAGGCCTCGCTGCTTTCCCGACCCTGTCGGGACAGGCTTCGCAATGATGGGACTGAAGACCCTTGACTCCCGACCTTAGCACACTCAAACCTTTGATTGTCAATACCTGCATCTAAACCTGCTAAAGTCTAAACACACGGATGAGAACACTATTAGCCGCTGCCCTACTGGGCCTTGGGTTACAACTACAGCTATCTGCACAAGACCTCCCTACCCGATTTGAGCGCAGCCAGGGCAAGGAAACTGCCACCTACACTGAAGTTATTTCTTATTACCAAACACTGGACAAACGCTTTCCGCAGATCAAATTGCTGGAAATGGGCCCTACAGACGCCGGTTATCCTTTACACCTGGCCATCTACTCTGCCAGCGGCGATTTTGATTTCGCCAGCCTCAGGAAAAAGAACAAACGCATTATATTGATAAACAACGGGATACATCCCGGGGAGCCAGACGGCATAGACGCCAGCATGCAATTGCTGCGCGACCTGGCCCAGGGCAAACAAAAACTGCCGGATAATATCGTGCTGGCGGTGATCCCCCTGTATAATATCGGCGGCGCCCTGAACCGCAGTTCCTATTACCGGCCAGATCAGAACGGTCCGGACGCCTTCGGATCCAGAGGCAATGCCCAAAACCTGGACCTGAACAGGGATTTTATCAAGGCGGACTCAAAGAACGCCCGCTCTTTTCAGCAGATCTTCCAGCTAACCGACCCGGATGTGCTGGTAGACAACCATGTGAGTAATGGCGCTGACTACCAGCATGTTGTGACCTTATTAAGCACCCAGTACGGTAAACTGGGCGGCGTAATGGGCGATTACCTGAAAAAGGAATTTGAACCGGGCATCTACCAACTGATGAAAGACCGCGGGTATGACCTCGTTCCCTATGTGAACCATTTCGGCGAAACACCAGACAGCGGATGGACGCAATACAGCGACGGCCCCAGGTATTCCAGTGGCTATGCCGCCCTCTTCCATACCTTCGGCTTTGTACCCGAGACGCATATGCTAAAACCTTACCCTCAGCGGGTAAAGGCGACTTATGAGCTAATGGAAGCCTTTATTCAGTTTGTCAGCCAGCACAGCGAGCAGATCAAACAGCTGCGGGAACAGACCAAACAGGCTGTTTTGAACCAGGCATCCTTTCCCCTGGAGTGGAAGCCGGACATGAGCCGTCATAGTACCATCACCTTCAAAGGTTACGCTGCCGGGCATAAGCCCAGTGATGTTTCCGGATTACCCAGGCTGTATTATGACCGCAGCAAACCCTACGAGCGGCAGGTTCCCTTTTACGACTTTGTAACGCCGGGCAATTTTGTGCAGAAACCAGCGGCCTATATCATGCCGCAGGGCTGGTGGGCAGTGATCGATTTGTTGAAAAACAATCATGTGGTGATGCAGCGGCTTGCCAAAGACACGACCATAGCGGTAGAGGTTTACCAGATAAAAGATTACAAAACCGCCCAGCGGCCCTTTGAGAAGCATTACCTGCACAGCCAGGTAAAAACGGAGACGGTTAAAATGCAGCTCGCTTTCCGGAAAGGGGATTATTACATTCCGCTTCATCAGAACGCTAACCGGTTCCTGGTGGAGACGCTGGAGCCCAGCGGCGGGGATTCTTTCTTTGCCTGGGGCTTCTTTGATGCCATTTTACAGCCAAAGGAGCATTATTCCAGCTATGTTTTTGAGGATACAGCGGCGGAGTACCTGCGGCAGCATCCTGAACTGAGGAAGGAACTGGAGGCGCGTAAGGCACAGGATAGTGCTTTTGCGAAAAGTGCGGATGATCAGCTGGAGTTTGTGTATGATCATTCGGTATACGCAGAGCCGGGGTATATGAGGTACCCGGTGTATAGAGTGGTGGGGCAGTAGGTGGATTAAGGGCTGACTAAGCACTTACAGCAAGGGGACTAAGCACTGACCTTACCAGGACTAAGCTAATACTAAATTAACACTAAAGGCATTCGGCGTGTAAACGGCCAGGAAAACCCATGTAGAACTGAAGGTGAGCTGGATGTAAGGTGGACTTGAGGTGGACTTGATGCGGGTTTAAATTGTATCAGAACAGGAGGTCTCCTGATCAGATTAGGGGCGGAGCCAACCCGCGACTTGTGCAGGTAACCCATCCGCGTCATTGCGAGGAGCAACGGTGCTAGAGTGGGTAGCGCGACGAAGCAATCTTTTATGTGGATCTTCGCGTAGATCAACACAATTGAAGCCCATATGAGATTGCTTCGTCGCCCCACGCACCGGGCGCGACCGCTCCTCGCAATGACGGAGGCTGAAGACCCGCTCGTTATACGTTCCACATACCCTCCATATACCTTCCACATACCCCCTCTCCCATTACTTTCTACTCCCGCTCCAATAAAATGAATGTGTGCTGTTCCCCAAAGAAGTGATTATAGATCAGAATTCGGCTGAGCGCCCCTGAAGGAAAGGCTTCCTGCATCGGAAACCATTGCAGCGGCACCTGCTGCGCCTTCATGATATGAGCAGCCAGCCAAACGGCAAATGCCCCTGAAGTCTCATATTCCCCGCAAAGATGTTTAAAGGGTACTTGTGGTGCGGAACCCATTACAGCATCCAGCTCCTTATAAAAATGCTCAAAATTACTATCACCATTACGGCCGGTGAGCACCAGGCTGATATCTTCAGGAGATAATTGCTGCTCCCGGAGGAAGGTTCTTAGCCCGGCTGAAACTACAACAGGAGAAGGTTTGTACAGCATTTTAAGCCCGGCAATACGGGCGTAAGTATGATCTGTTTTAGCAGCAGACAATGAAAAAAACACCGCCCCCTCGCCTGCTATCGTCCCCGGAGACAAAGTTTTATAGAGATCCACGTTATTCACCAGCTCCTTTTTCCAATAACCAATCCGGGATTTTATAAAGAAATGCTCTTCAGACATTTCATCCAGCGCACCGGTGAGGGTATGCGGAGCGCCTTCCTGTAACTGCAGTATACTATCCAGCAGGGCATGTTCAAAGGAAAAGCCACGGTGAACGAAAGTATTGTTATAGGTAGTGCATTGCTGTGCCACGGCTATCATCCCGTTCACCGCATTGTAAGTGGATTGTATAAAAGGAGTTGGGTTCAGGGCCTTTTCCTCATACTGGCGGATGTCTTTCAGGAAACGCTCGGTATCCTGCAGGCTGCCTTTACCAGTGCCTGTAATAATAGCGCCGGGCACACCCAGGCCGCTATCCTGCAAACATTTTTGCGCCGTGGTAAGGCCCATTTTCAGCAGGCGGCTCATGCGGCGCAGGCTATTAGGCGGAATGAAGGCTTTATAATCCGGCTCTGTTACCTGGAACAGGTTGCTGGTATTATTGCGCAGCGGCTGCGAAAAGAGATCTCCCTCAAACGAATGCTGAGGGGTGATAGCCGCCATACCTTGTATGTAACAATTAGCCTTCATATTTGCTGATCACCAGGGAGGCATTATTGCCGCCGAAGCCAAAAGAATTAGAGATGACAGTTTCTACTGCCTGTCCTTCCAGCAGGCGGGTTTCGGGCACGATAGACAGCTCTTCCATCTTCTCAGAAAAATTAAGATTCGGAAAGATCAGCTGGTGCTGGACAGCCAGTACCGAGTAGATAGCCTCGATAGCCCCTGCTGCGGCCAAAGCATGACCGGTAAAAGGTTTGGTAGAACTAAAGGGCGGCGTCTGGCTGCCGAACAGGCGTTCAAGTGCGCGGCCTTCTGAAAGATCGTTGGGCCAGGTGGCGGTACCGTGCACGTTTACGTACTGCACCTGGTCAATCGTGCGGCCGCTCATGGCCAGGGCCTCTTTCATGGCGGTATAAGCGCCATCGCCTTCCGGGGAGGGAGCGGTAGGGTGGAATGCTTCATTGCTGTTGCAATATCCGCTCAGTTCCGCCAGTACCCGGCTGCCATTCCGCTTTACGAGGGTCTCACTTTCGAGCACCAGGTAAGCGGCGCCTTCGCCCAGGTTCAGACCGTTACGGTTGTGGTCAAAAGGGCGGCAGGCTTGTTTGTCGATATTTTTCAGGGAGTTGAACCCGTTGATGGTAAAGCTGGTAAGGGCTTCTGTGCCGCCGCAGATCACGCGATGGGCCAGGCCCTGTTTAATGAGGCGGGCGCCGTACATCAGTGCATTGGCAGAGGATGAACAGGCGGTACTGATCGTGGTGATATAACCCGTAATACCGATCCTGTCTGCAATGCGCTGGGTACAATCCGCACAATCCAGGGTATCGATGTAGCGGAGGAAGTCGCCTTCCTTTGCAGGATCTATAATATCAAAGTAGACTTTTTCCGTATCGCACATGCCTCCTACGGTAGAGGCGTTGATGAAGCCGGTGGGCTCTTCCTGCAGATCGTGGATACCGGCCTGTTGCAAGGCTTCCTGCATGGCAATGAGGCCCAGCAAAGTGGTGCGTGTATATTCAGGTTGGCCTGGTACACCGGCCATTTGGGCCAGCTCTTCGTTGCTGTATTTTACTTCGGCTACCGGCAGGATCTCTTTATAGATGGTGTCGATGAAGCGGGTAAAACCCAGGCCGCTTTGTTGCTGTTGAAGGCTGTTGAGGTTGGCTGCTACCGTGCCGCCAATGGCGGTGATCATTCCCATTCCCGTTATTAGCACGCGTTCCGCCATGATCTGCCTTTTGCTTACGCAGGTTGTTTAGATTGTATGAACTCAGCCATGGATTGTACAGACTGTAAGATCTTTCTTCCTTCGCGGGGGTCTTCCACCTTGATCTGGTAATGCCTTTCGAGGAGTACCATCAGTTCCAGGGAATCGATGCTGTCAAGTCCCAGCCCTTCACCAAATAAAGGGGCATTATCATCAATATCCTCCGGTTTGGTATCCTGAAGGTTCAATGCCTCAATAATTTGTTGTTTGAGCTTTTGTTTTAATGCTTCCATAATAATTAGTTGGCAATTGGCAGTGGGCAGTAGGCAGTCAGTCTGTCAGTTGCCAATTGATTCAGAGTCGGTAAAAATACAGTTTTACAATTGATTAGAAAATATTTGAATTAGTTGTCAGTTAACAGTTGTAACGGATGTGGACCTGACTGCCCACTGCCCATTGCAAACTGCCAACTACCATCAGCCCATCCGCCTTTTCTCTACCCGGGCTGCGACCAGCAGCATAACCCCGCAAAGTAACAGCAGCTTAAGGGCATTGTCCCATATATGTGCGATGCCTGCATTCCGCAGGTAGATGTTATTGATCGCTTCCAGTCCCCAGTTCAGTGGCGACAGGTGCCCGATGAACTGCATGTGCGGCGGCATTACTTCCAGCGGAACCCATATACCGCCAATGGCGGAAAGGATCACGATAGAGATAGCACCAAAGTTCAGTGCCTGGTTGGGCGTTTTAAATACAGTGCCAATAAGTATGCCATAGGATGTGGCCGCCAGGCCAATCGCTACGGCGATGATAAAGGCGGAGAGATGACTGGGCCCCAGCACCAGGCGGGGCAGATCCAGCAAAGGCATCAGGTAGATCCCTACCAGTGTCATCAGGTAGAATTGCAGTACGCATATGCCTACAAAGAAGAGCATCTTTCCCGCCAGTACAGCGAGATAAGAGCCGGGGATGAGCTTCATCCGCTCCAGGCTGCCATCTCCCCTTTCGCGGATCATATTGCCAGCGATGGGAATTACGATAAAGAACATCGCGAAGATGGTCCAGGCTGGTACATTGTGCTGTACCGAACTGTAAATGCCTTTGAATTCTTTGGTGGGACCGCTGGACTGTTCTTCCAGTCCTACAGCCTTGAGCTGTATGGACAGGCTGTCTGCCGCAGCTGTGGAATCTTTGCTACGTATCTGCCGTTGCACCCGTTCCATCAGCATACCGGCTTCCACCTGGGTCAGGAAATTATCCAGGGCCTGGTGAATGCCGCTTTTGAAGGCTTTCTTTACGGCGGGATCGAATAAGATCACTACGTTGAGCGAATCGTTCCGCTGCTTTACCGGTAAGGTGGCGGGCATACCTATACGAGCCGATATTTCGTTCACCACTTTATTGGCATTGCTGACAATGGCGGCGGTGGCTCCTTTCGGGATGAGGATACATATTTTATAATCGCCTTCCGTGACCAAGCGCTGCGCCAGTTCCAGCGTTACGGGCTTTCCATCCAGCGAATCGACAATATTGAACTGACCTGTGCGTTCCAGGCCTTCTTTGACCTGGTGAGCGAGACGGCCGTGGTCATTATCCACCGTGAGCACATCGAATTTCAGTTCCTGGAAATCACGAAAGGGTGCGTCTTCTACCAGCGCCATTACGGTGATCAATACCAGGGGCATGAAGAATAAGAGTGCCAGTCCGGTTCTGTCCCTTTTGAGCAACAGCCATTCTTTCTTTATGGTAGCCAGTAATCGTAACATATTAATTAATCCCTCACCGCGTGACCTGTATAATGCAGGAATACATCTTCCAGGTTGCGGCAATCCGGATGCTGTTGTATCAATGTTGATGGTTGTCCCTGTAGTACTAATTTTCCTTCGTCTATCACGGCCACCTCCGTGCAGAGGTCCTGCGCTTCTTCCAGCAGGTGTGAAGTATAGAGGATGCTTACGCCCTGGCTGTTATAATCGCGCAGGAATTCCAGGATCATGCTGCGGGATTGTACATCCACACCGGCGGTAGGCTCGTCGAGGATCAGCAGCTTCGGATCATGCAGCAGGGCGGCAATGATATTGGTACGGCGTTTCATGCCGCCGGAAAATTTATAGATCTCTTTATCACCATTCTTTTCAAGGCCGAAGCGTTCGAGGTATCTTTCTATCTTATCACGCAGGGACTTGCCTTTCAGTCCGTAGAGATTACCGAAATACAGGAGGTTTTCACGAGCCGTTAGCTGTGGGAACAAAGCGATCTGCTGCGGTACGATACCGATCATTCTTTTGATGCGTTCGCGATGCGCTGCATCCTGCGGGAAATTGAACACCTGTACGTGCCCGCTGTCGGCCTTCACCAGTCCGCAGAGGATGGAGATGGTTGTAGTTTTACCTGCGCCGTTCGGTCCCAGTAAACCTGCAATACTGCCTTCCGGGAAACTGAATGAGAGTCCGCTGAGAGAGGGCTCCCAGGCGCCTTTGAAGGTTTTATGCAGCTCTTGTACGGCAATCATATTTTGACTTTCGACAGTTCCTTAAAAAATATCTCTTCCGCTGCAGCGCATTGCATCAGCATTTCGCTGAGCTCGTGATAGGATACATTGTTCACTGCGCGGTTCTTGCACACGCGGCCTGCGTTGAAGGCGAAGTTGCGCCAGAGGTCACCGATGCGGGTCAGCTCCTGTGAAAGCCTGGCCAGCTCCCGGTTGTTGAGCTTCTCAGCGGCTTCCTGCAGGAAGGCTGCGTAGATAAAACGGAACCCTGCACCTCCGGTACCTATCTCTTCCTGCATCCGGATGATGTTGCCCAGGTAGAGCACGGACCTTCTCTCTCCTACTTTCTCCGGGTAATGCGCCAGGCGTTTGGCCAGGAAGCGCATCCCCTTTACACCGAAGGGCGAGAACGGGATCTTGAGCATGTAATGACAGGCCTGATCTATTCCCTGGCGGATGGGCTTTTCCCATGACACCGATTTGGGCACCTGCAGGGGATAATACATTTTTCCCCTGGGTTCCGGGAAGCCTTTTGCAAAGCGCGCTTCGGCCAGGCTTACCGGATCTATTTCAGTAACTGTATCCATTACGGGATCGCTGACAAGATAGTTGCCTTCGTGCCTGCCATAGATCACCAGGTTATGTGCATTGAAATGAAAACGATAGGAAGGAGGAAAATAAGGCAGGTAGTATACGCTGGACAATACGCCTACGGGAATACCCTGATCCAGCACATTGTCCAGTTCCTGCATAGCTTTTTCCGGACTGGAAAAGCGCTGCCACTGCATTTTGGCGCCCAGGCGTTTGCATACGCGCTGAAAAATGGCGCCGGGCCATATGCGGTAGGTGGTACCAGGCACACCGTGCACTTTCAGAAAAGGCAGGTGTCCGAAGAAAATGCCTGCGCCGATGCCAAAAGCCATCGGTTCGCTTATAGAAAGACCATAGTGCCGGAACAGGTTTGAAATAACGCCACTCTCACAATGTGCTGTCTGGACATGGTTAAATTGTATCTCGCTCATTACAACAATTACTTTACTTGCTTCAGCTCCTGCACTGATATTTTAAAAGCGGCCGCATAACGATGCAGCATCTTTTCACTTAAGCGGTTAAACACGGAGGGTTTCATATGGCGTTTCACCTGCCACTGGAATTTGCCTACGTATCGGGCCAGCAGCGAAACATTCATGAGCTGTTTTTCCATATAATAGGCAATGGGACTGATCTCTCCGGCCAATACCCGCTGGCGGGCCTTTTCCACTTTTTCGTTCACGTCATCCCATGCCTGGGACATGGCCACATTCTCGGGTTCCCAGCCAACGCTGGGTACCTGGGTGTATTTGCCAGTATCGTCTACCGCGTAGAAGAGCTGTTTTACAACTCCGTTATGCATGTTATTGCCATCCTGCGGCACTTCATCTTTCTTCATCGGGATGTTTTATAATATGCAATTTAAAGAAATCATACCACGGTCAGATGGGCGTAGGCGTACGAGAAACGTGCGCTTTCAGGCACCATCATCATGATCTGCTGGCCCTTTTTCAGCATGCCGGTGTTCATCAGCTCTTCCAGCATTAAATAAGGAGAAGCGGTGCCAACGTTGCCTACGCGGGTAAGGTTGGTGAACCATTTCTCCTGCGGGATGGCCACCCCGAGGCGGGCCAGCTCTTCGTCCACTTTAGGGCGGAAGAATTCAGAAGACAGATGCGGCAGGAAATAATCCAGCTCATCAATATTGATATTATAGCGTTCTACCAGCTGCTTCCACATTTTTGCGCCGGAGGGCACTATGTTTTTAGCCAGTATGCGGGTATCCTGTTTAAGTGCGAACACGCTTTGCCGGATCCACTCTTCCGGGAGCATATCCCACCAGCCGCGGGTACCGCCATTTTCGTCTTTCACGGCTCCGGCGTACATACAGGTTTCCAGCTCGTGTGCAAAGGAGGCGATCTCCACCCAGTTCACCCGCAGGGAAAGGCCGTCCTCATTGGGTTTGTTCTGCAGTAATGCAGCACAGGCGCCATCTGAGAGCATCCAGCGGAGGAAATCCTTTTCGAAGGCCAGGATCGGATTTTCGCTCAGGCTCTTCAGGTTCTCCGTTTCGGGCTCAAACTTGGTGGCCAGCATGGCGCCGGAGATCCTTTCAGACCCGGAACAGGCGGCATTGGCGGTGTTACCGCATTTGATGGACATGTAAGCGTACTTGAAAGCCTGCATACCAGCGGCACAGGCGCCGGAGGTAGAGACCAGCTCTAACGGCTGACATTTCAGCAAACCGTGTACCATGGCTGCGTGGTTAGGCAGCAGCTGATCGGGTGAGCTGGTGCCGCAGGCCAGCAGCTGGAGGCTGCTGATAGGAAAGGTATCGTTAAACAGCCCCTTGATGGCTGCAGCGGTCAATTGCGCGTTCGTATGGGTGGGGTTACCATTCTTATCCAGTGCATAATAGCGGGTCCTGATCTTGTTATTACCCAGGACCATATGCCTTGCACGGGATGGCTTTCCGTTCACCATACCCAGTATACCTTCAATTTCGTCGTTTCCAACCGGTTCATTGGGCAGGAATTTGGCTAGCCTTGTGATATAAACTTCGTTCATCTGAAAAATTATACTCTTTATGTTGTGCACGCCCCTGCGGCTCAACATGGTCTTGTCCCTCGACCATGCCAGGTCCAGCGCGTAAATATATCATTATTAAAGGATACCTGCCTTCTCAACGCAGGCGCACGCCTCTAAAGTATGCCACTTCCTGCTGCAGTTTATTTCGCTTCACCCTTAATGTGATCATGGAGCTGATCGCGGTAAGGGGGGATAGTGCGACGATCCCCAGCAGCAGCAAGGTACGGTACATAAACAATCGAGGCTGACGTTCAGGGGCGCCGGGTCCACCTTTGGCGCTGATATAGGCCGACCAGAAACGGAAAGCTTTGATCCCTCTGTTCTCGAGCAGCACCAGGTTGGGTTTCAGTGTAACAGCATCCAGTTCTAACAGTTGTTGGTGCACCTGCTGATAATTGCCGTGCTGCAATGCTTTCCCGATAGGGTCTGCAAAGCGGGCTGCGGCCTGTATATCTTTTTCCTGTACGCCGGCCGGCGGCAAAAAACGGGTAGCTTCCTTTTTCCCTTTTAACAGCCAGCGAACGATGGTGATCACTGATACGAGGTTAGGGGCGGTATCTACCATTGCGATATTGCCTACCAGGTGGGCGTCTATCTGGTACAGGTATTTTTTTACGGTTTCCAGTGCGTTGAGCCACATGTTACGTGCGCCTATCAACGTGATAACGTTTTTTCCTTTCAGCAGGCGGGCGGCTTCCTGGCTTTGGAGGAAGGCGGCAACGGGCTGTGAAGGGGACAGGAACCATGGCTGGAAGGCCAGTATCACCAGGTCGAAGTGGTCCCTTGGGTCCACTTTGAGGGCTTGGATGGCACGGGGCCTGCCCTGTACTGTTTCCGGCATGCTGTCAAAAAACTCCTGCTTACTCCAGGGGAAGGGAAAAGGCTGTACAGGGATGATCTCTTCGTACACAATATCTGCCTGCTGTTGCAAGGGCGCTGCTATCACATCTGCAATCCTTTTTAACTGCCCTGTCTGGGAATAGTATATTACCAGGATCTTTTGTTTAGTCATACAAGAAACCGGAGCTCAACAATCGGAACTGTAAACATACAAATTATTTTTAAATATGTTAGTCGGTGGTCCATAGTCCGTGGTCTATAACATCTCAGGCAGTATAAATGTCTCATGGAAAATGGGTATAACTGGCAGGTATACTCAAAGTGGGGCCGGGGCTTGTGCCTCAGCCAGGTACTGAAGTAACACGAGATCGTTTACAGCAGTACCCAGGCTAAAGGACTTGAAGAAGTTTGTACTTTAATTAAAGCGTTTGCAATAATTAAAGCGCTAAGGTGAGCAAAATATGATAAACGAAATGTTAAATAAAACTTAAGAAACAATTAGTTAATCATGTTCGTTTATCCCAAACTGTTAGGAGCTAGTCTTTTTTAACGGAGCCGGAACCCGCTACCTTGGAGTTTACCTGGGGAGTGCCCTTGTAATGCACGTCGCCGGAGCCTGCAATTTTTGCATCGAGACTAACGCTGGCGTGTACGTTGGCATCACCACTACCGGCGATGGATACTTCTGCTTTTTCAGAAAGCAGCTGCTGGCCTCTGAAATTACCGCTACCGGCGATATCAACATCCAGGTTGCGGCTCTCGCCTTCTACGGATATATTCCCGGAACCGGCAATATTGGCGTCTACTTCGGGGGAGTTAATGGCGCCATCGAAATTACCACTGCCGGAAACACTCAATTTCATGTGGGTATTGTTAGAGAACTTGTTCTCCAGCTTAATGTTACCGGAACCGGCCAGGCCGATGTTCTCCAGTTCGGGAGTGGTGAGGTACACCTTCATGGGCTTAGTAGCATGGATGTTGGTATGCCTTTTTTCGCGTATGATCAGCTTATCGCCTTCGCGTTCGAATTCGATTAGCGGAATGAGATTATCTTCCGCCTCGATAACGGCGGCTTTGGAAGGTCCCTGGGTTAAGTACACGTCCATACTGCCTCTTACAGACAACTCTGTGAACGCGTCAACATTGCGTTCTTCTTTTGTAACGTTGCCGCTGCCTTTTACACGGTTCTGACCGGTAACGTCGCAGCTGGTAAGGGAAACAGTGGAAATGGCAATCAGGGATGCTAGCAGGCAGATTGTTTTCATGTTGAGGAATATTTAGTTATGAAGTTAAAAGATTTTGATTGTAAAAATGTCCCTTGTGCCGGTGGTCTGCTATACTACGATCGAATTTTCCTAATTGTTCATTAGAAATTGGCCTTTATCTTTGCACCACCATGACTGAAAAGATTCTTATCCTCGATTTCGGCTCCCAATATACGCAACTAATTGCACGCAGCATCCGGGAGCTGAATATTTACTGTGAGATCAAGCCTTGCTTACAGCCCATCGCCTGGGATCCATCCATTAAAGGTATCATCTTGTCCGGCAGCCCGTTCTCAGTGAACGACGCCAATGCCCCCAGCGTTGACATTGCCGCCATGGCCAATAAGGTGCCTGTATTGGGTATTTGCTACGGCGCCCAGCTGACGGCCAAGAACTTTGGCGGGGAAGTGGCTAAAAGCAACTCCCGCGAGTATGGCAGGGCTTTTATGGAGCACAGCAACAGGGAAGAGTCCTTATTATATGATATATCTGCCAAAAGCCAGGTATGGATGAGCCATGCTGATACCATTGTACGCATGCCAGACGGCTTTGAGATCATTGCCCGTACGGAAAACATCCCGGTGGCGGCTTTCAAAAGCCATTCCATCACCGCTCACCCCATCCTGGGTCTGCAGTTCCACCCGGAAGTGACCCACTCCCTGGAGGGTAAGCTGATCCTGCGCAACTTCCTGATACACATCTGCGGTTGTAAACAGGACTGGACCCCTGCGGCCTTTGTACAGGAAACCGTGGCCCGTATCAAAGAAACGGTAGGCAACAAAAGAGTGGTAATGGCCCTGAGCGGCGGGGTAGACTCCACCGTGGCGGCAGAACTGATCCATAAAGCCATTGGCCAGAACCTGTTCTGCATATTTGTGGATAACGGCCTGCTGCGCAAGGATGAATTTGAGACCGTACTGGAATCTTACAAACATATGGGGCTCAATGTGAAGGGTGTGAACGCCAAGCAGCTGTTCTACAATGAGTTAAACGGCGTGAGCGATCCTGAAAAGAAGCGTAAGATCATCGGCCGCCTGTTCATAGAGGTGTTCCAGCACGAAGCGACCGAACTGACTGATATTTCCTTCCTCGGACAAGGCACCATTTACCCGGACGTGATCGAATCCGTATCGGTGAACGGTCCTTCCGTTACCATCAAATCCCACCACAACGTAGGCGGCCTGCCGGAGAAAATGAACATGCAGCTGGTAGAGCCTTTGCGTTTCCTCTTTAAAGACGAAGTGCGCCGGGTAGGCCGGGAGATCGGGATCAGTGAACTGTTCCTGGGACGGCACCCCTTCCCCGGACCCGGACTGGCCATCCGCATCCTGGGAGAAATTACTCCCGATAAGGTGGCCATGCTGCAGGAAGCAGACGCCATCTATATTGAAGGACTGCGTGAAGCCGGTTTATACGACAAAGTATGGCAGGCAGGTACCATCCTGCTGCCTGTACAAAGCGTAGGGGTGATGGGAGATGAAAGAACCTATGAATTCACTGTAGCGCTCCGCGCCGTTACTTCAGTAGACGGTATGACGGCAGACTGGGCGCATTTGCCATATGAGTTCCTCGCCAAGATGTCCAGCGACATCATAAACAGGGTAAAAGGTATCAACCGCGTTGTGTACGATATCAGTTCCAAACCGCCCGCTACTATTGAATGGGAATGATTTTTGTAATTCAAAGAACGCTATGAGCCGAAAAACCATCAACAAAAAACTGTTAGCTGTATCAGTACTGGCAATGTTCCTGAGCGCCTGTTCGCTTTTCAAGAGCGGTACAGGCACCACCACGAACGTTCCGAAAACAGAAACATCCAAACCGAAAACCGAAGAAAAAAAGAAAGACGAGGAAAAGAAAGCAGATACCAAACCAGCACCCTTTAATGTGCCTGCGTTTGCTAAAGAAGTAAAAAGATCCTCTTACAACGTTGCTTTATTTGCTCCTTTATATCTTGATTCCGTATTTGCCAGCTCTATGGATATTCCCGGACGCACCATGCCACGCTATGTGCTGCCCGGACTGGACTTCTACGAAGGCGCACAGCTGGCGCTGGATACTTTGCGTCAGCAGGGCATGAACCTGAATGTGATCGTATACGACAGCAAATCCCGCCTGAACAGCGTGCCCACCCTGATCCGTAACAGGAACCTGGATGCGGTAGACCTGATCATTGCCTCCGTGAGCAATCCTGAACTGAAAGAACTGTCTGATTTCGCCAGGAGCAAGGAAGTGAACCTGGTATCTGCTACCTACCCGGCTGCCAGCGGTATCAGCAACAACCCTTTCCTGCTGATCACCAACAGTACGCTGAAAACACATTGCGAAGCATTGCAGAACTACGCGCAAACAGGCTTTGCCACCAAGAACATCGTAGTGCTGCGCCGTAACAATAATGTGGAAGCCCGCATGGCCGATGATATCAAAGCGGCTTATGACAAAATGCAGAGCGACCGCAAAGTGCGTATCAAAGAAGTGGTATGGAATGAAGGCACTACCGATATGGAACTGTCTCAAAACCTGCTGACCGACCGGCCTAATATCTGCATCGTTACCGCACTGGACGAAGCAGGCGCCAAAGCCATCCTGCAGAAGCTGAGCGTACAAAGCGCTACCTATCCCCTGCATATCTTCGGTATGCCTACCTGGGATGTGATGAAGTTCAAAGAGCCGGAGCTGAAAGGCCTGCAGCTGTACTACTCCACTCCCTACTTCAATGACAAAATGGATGCCTATAGCCGCTTTATCGGCGACTATTTCAAACGGGTGTATAAAGCGCGTCCTTCAGATATGGCGTACAAAGGGTTTGAAGCGGCTTACTACTTTATCAAACTGCTGAACGATAAAGGCGTGTACTTTAACAGCGCTGTAAATGATCCTTCCAAAAAGGTGTTCACCAGCTATAATTATCAGCCGGTGTACCTGAAAGAGAACGAAACACAGCCTGACTATTTCGAGAACAAGAATATTTACATTATACAGAAAAGCGACAGCGCAGATGTGCGGTTGAATAACTAGCTGTTGGCTGTTAGCTTTTAGCTATTAGCCGAATGCCGGGAGATGATACATCTTCCGGCATTTTTTTTGACGCCTTGTATTTGGTATCCGCCAGCTGGCGGATAAGTGCTAAAAGCTAAGAGCTAAAAGCTGATTCCCATGTCTGTTCTGCAATTTACCGATAAGGGCATTTACTGTGCGGCCGGCGACTTCTACATTGATCCCTGGCGGCCGGTACAGCGTGCGGTGATCACCCATGCACATTCAGATCATGCCCGCTGGGGGCATCAGCATTATCTCTGTCAACAGGACAGTGTTCCATTACTTAAACTGCGTTTAGGCGATATTAGTGTACAAGGTGTTTCCTTTGGGGAGACGATTGCCTATAACGGCGTGCGGGTATCCCTGCATCCAGCCGGGCATATTATAGGCAGCGCACAGGTACGCGTACAGCAGGGCAATGAAGTGTGGGTAGTAAGCGGAGACTACAAAGTAGAGAATGACGGCCTCTCCGGACAATTTGAGCCCCTGCCCTGCCAGGTGTTCATAACGGAAAGCACGTTTGGCTTGCCTATTTATAACTGGCAGCCGCAGGGGATGATCTTCAGCCAGATCAGGGATTGGATCAATGAAAACCGGGAAGCGGGAAAGAGCAGCGTACTGCTGGCTTACAGCCTGGGTAAGGCGCAACGGCTGATGTACAATTTAGCGGATAGTGTGGATCGTTTTATGGTGCATGGGGCTATAGATGTAGCACACCAGGTGTTGCTGGCCAATGGGCATTCATTACCACCGGCCCAACGCATTACACCAGATACGCCGAAGGCGGATCTGAAAGGCAGTGTGATCATTGCGCCGCCCTCGGCAGCGGGGAGTGTGTGGATGCGAAAATTTAATCCTTATGCGCTGGGGGTCTGCAGCGGATGGATGCAGGTACGGGGCCATATGCGGAGGCGCAATGCGGATGCGGGTTTTGCCTTGTCTGATCATGCGGATTGGACGGGCTTGTTGCAGACGGTGAAAGCGACAGGTGCCGAGAAAGTGTTTACCACCCATGGATTTAGCAGTGCGTTTGCAAGGTATTTGCAGGAGAATGGGATTGAGGCAGCGGAAGTGAAGACGGAGTTTGGGACAGAGGATGAAGAGGAAGGAGGGGAAGTGAAGGAGTGAGGAAGTGAGGGTTAAAGAGTTAAGGGTCTCCCCTCCCGTCATTGCGAGAAGCCAGCGGAGGCAGAGAGCAGGGCGCGACGAAGCAATCTCCTCAGGGTCTTCAAGTCCCGTTATTGCGAGGCCCCCAGGGCTTGTGGAGAGCCGGGCCGAAGCAATCTCACAAACGTCAAATGTTGATACTACGTTTATTGTTTACTGTTTGCCGTTTGTGAGATTGCTTCGTCGCGCCGCACACTCGGCCATGCCGCTTCTCGCAATGACGGAGGATGGAGACCCGGGGGTAATGACGGCGACTGAAGACCTGAATGCAATCACGGGACTTGTCCACACCCAATCATCAAACATTCATTCATGAAAGCATTCACTCACTTAGTACAGGTTTTAAGCAACAGCACAAAAACCAACGAAAAGCTGGATGCCTTACGCCGTTATTTCTCCACCGCGGATGACCGGGATAAACCGTGGGTACTGGCGCTCTTCAGCGGCAGGCGGCCCAAACGTACCGTGAATAGCACACAGCTAAAGAACTGGTGTATACAGGCGGCCAGGCTGCCGGAATGGTTGTTTGAAGAATGTTATCACACCGTAGGAGACCTCGCAGAAACCATTGCATTATTGCTGCCGGAAACAGGACAGCTACTATCCACTCACCCACTGCATTATTGGCTGGAGCAACTCATCGCCATAGAAAAAGCACCGGAATCAGAAAAACAACAATTCATACTACGAGCCTGGCAAGAGCTGGAGACCAATGAGCGATTTGTGTTCAATAAGCTCATCACAGGCGGTTTCCGTATAGGCGTATCGCAACAGATGATGGTGAATGCATTGGCGCAAACTTACGATATACCACCTGCCACACTATCCCATATGATCAGCGGTAACTGGGACCCGCGGCAAACCAGCCTGGACGCACTCTTACATGAGAATCATGCAGGCGCTGATGCTTCCAAGCCTTATCCTTTTTACCTGGCTTATGCACTGGAAGCTGAACCAGATACACTGGGCGCGCCGGAAGAATGGATTGCAGAATGGAAATGGGATGGCATCCGCGGACAACTCATCAAACGTAATGATCAGCTGTTTGTATGGTCAAGAGGAGAAGAGCTGATCACGGAAAAGTTCCCGGAATATGCGCCGCTGCTGAGTATACTACCGGAAGGCACGGTAATAGATGGAGAGATACTGACCTACAGCAATAATTTCCCGCTTCCTTTCCAGTTCCTGCAAACCCGCATCGGCCGCAAGAACGTTACCAAAAAACAGCTCCAGGAAGCACCGGTAGTTTTCCTCTCTTATGATCTGCAGGAATGGGAAAGCAAAGACATCCGTGACACTCCCCTGGCAGAACGGCGGCAGTTGTTAGAACAGCTCGTAGAAAAGGTAAACCATCCCGCCCTGCGCTTATCACCCGTTATTACCTTTGACAGTTGGGAACGGCTAAGGGCACTGCGTGAGCAGGCCCGGGATCAGGGCAGCGAAGGATTGATGCTCAAGAGAAGCAATTCCAGCTACCAGGTAGGCCGTAAACGGGGCGACTGGTGGAAATGGAAGATAGATCCCTTCACCATCGACGCCGTCATGATCTATGCACAGAAAGGGCATGGCCGCCGCGCCGACCTTTATACCGATTATACCTTTGCCGTGAAGGATGGCGAGCAGCTGGTGCCATTTACTAAAGCCTATTCAGGGCTTACAGACAAGGAGATAGGCGAAGTGGACCATTGGGTGAAAAGGAACTCGCTGGAGAAATTTGGCCCTGTAAGAACCGTAAAGCCGGAACTTGTATTTGAGATCGCTTTTGAAGGCATTGCCGCCAGTAACCGCCACAAATCAGGCGTGGCCTTGCGATTCCCGAGAATTCACCGCTGGAGGAAAGATAAATCGCCACAGGAGATCAATACCCTGGAAGACCTGCAGCAACTGCTGCAACAATACAGGGGTGTGTAATGCCCGTTTTTCTGCTATTTTTATCCTGCTGATAAATCATTGCCGTATTGGTAAATAAACGCCTACATACTGAAGCATCCTTCCTTTTCAGCATCGCCCGGGGAGATGAAAAGGCCTTTTCGGAACTTTTTCATTCGCATAAGCAGCTGGTATACAATGTAGCCTGGACCTATACAGAAAACAAGGCCTTATCAGAAGAGATCCTGCAGGATGTATTCCTGATCATCTGGAAAAACCGGGAGCAGCTTACTGCCATCAATGACCTGGCCGCTTACCTGTATACCATTGCCAGGAACCGGTCCTTAAGGGTATTAAAACAGCTGGCCACCGCCAGGACACAGGAGCTGAGCACGATTCCGGATCTCAGGGCATCCGACATTGATCCGGCATACCAGCTTTCTGAGCATCGGATCCAGGAGCTGTTGCAAAAGGCATTGGCCATACTGAGCCCCCAGCAGCGAAAAGTGTTTGAACTGAGCCGGATAGAAGGGCTTCCCCGGGAAGCGATCGCAAAAGAAATGGGCATCAGCAAGGCTACTGTCAGCGTTCACCTCACCATTGCCCTCCGTTTGGTAAGGGCTTTCCTGGTATCCAGCCTGGAAGTGTTTATTATATTCGTACATCGTCGCGACCTTTTTTAAAAAAATTTTATTCTCCACTAATAATCTGCACCCCCGGCGGACTCTTACTACTATGCAAACAGCGCGCTTCGAATATCTTTTCCAACAATACCTGCGAAAATCCTATACGGAAGCAGAGCGGGAGGAGTTCTTCGCGTTGCTGCAGCAGCCCGGCTATCCCGCCTTGCTGGATCAGCTAAGCGAACAATATGATGTTCCCGCCAACCAGGCGCCTGATGTTGATGAGCAGGCAGCTGAAGAGATCCTGGCAGCCATTCTTACCATTTCAAGGCCGGCGCCAAAACCCTCCGGGCGGGTGCATGTCCTGCGCAAATGGGGCTGGGCAGCTGCTGCTATTCTACTTATCACAGTGGGCGCTTACCTGTTAAGCGTTCAAAGAAAAAATACAACTGTAAGCATCCCGGGTACCAGCAAGCTGGCGGATATAGCGCCTGGTAAACAAGGCGCTATCCTTACCCTGGCAGATGGCAGCCAGGTGGTGCTGGATAGCCTCGCGAACGGAATAGTAGCCAGGCAGAATGGCGCACAGGTGGTGTTAAAGAACGGCCAGCTTAGCTATGATGCCCTTGGCCAGGCCACAGCTGAAATTACCTACAACACCATTAGCGCCCCACGTGGACGGCAGTTCCAGCTGGTGCTTCCAGACGGTTCACGCGTATGGCTGAATGCCGCCTCTTCCCTCACCTACCCCACTGCTTTCAGCGGCAGGGAAAGAAGCGTAAAGATCAGCGGTGAGGCCTATTTTGAAATAGCCAGAGATGAGCAGCGGCCTTTCAAAGTAAATATTGATAACGAAACGGGCATACAGGTATTAGGCACACGCTTTAACGTACATGCATATCCAGAAGAAGCATCGGTAAAAACCACTTTGCTGGAAGGATCCGTGCGTATGATCAGTGGAAAGCACAATGCACTGTTGGCGCCAGGGCAGGCAGCACAAATTTCAGGAAAGGCCGGACAGCCCATTCAGATCATCAATAACACAGACCCCGGGAAGGCGCTTGCCTGGAAGAACGGGCTTTTCGATTTTGAAGATACCAGCCTGGAAGAAGTAATGCGGCAGCTGGCCAGGTGGTATGATATTGAGATCGTATATGAAACCGGCATCCCGCCTATTGTATTCGGGGGTAAGATAAGCAGGGACATGATGTTATCCGACCTTCTTAAAGTGCTAGATGATTCGGAAGTACATTTCAGAACAGAAGGCCGCCGCCTGATCGTAATGCCTTAAAGGCCACCTATTATTCAGCTGATCAACCATCCACGTTAATATCAGATTGTTATGAAAAAGGGAATCACCAATTCTATTGTGCATGCAATGCCCCTTACCTTCATTTTTTTTACGGCGCTTCTTTTGCAGATCAGCGCCAGGGCACTGTCGCAAACCATTACCTTTTCTGCAAAGGACATGGCATTGCAACAGGTGTTCCCCCTTATTGAAAAGCAGACCGGCTTCGTTGTTTTTTACAACAAAGAGCTGCTAAAGGATGCCCGGCCAGTGTCTGCAACAGTAAAAGATATGCCGCTGGCTGATTTCCTGGCTGTTATTTTGAAAGATCAGCCGCTGCATTTCCGCATCGTAGGCAAAACGATCGTACTGTCCAGGAAGACCGCTGCTATCCAGCAGGAAGAGCTTCCCATCAAAGGGAAAGTGACTGCCCCCGGCGGCGAAGGCTTGCCAGGTGTTTCCATCAAAGTAAAGGGCAGCTCAGCAGGCACCGTTACAGACGCCAGCGGAAATTTTGTGCTGCTGGTGCCCGGCGAAGATGCTGTACTGCAATTCTCTTCCATTGGTTACCTCACAAAGGAAATAACGGTAGGCACCCAACGTAATTTCACCCTGGCACTCGAAGAAAGCGCCCGTCAAATGAACGAGGTGGTGGTAACAGCGCTGGGTATTAAAAGAGAAAAGAAAGCCCTGGGATATGCCATTGGAGAAGTGGGTGGCGATGAATTGAACAAAGCCAGGGAACCGAATGTGATCAATTCGCTGGCAGGTAAAGTACCCGGCCTAGTGATCAATACTACGGCCGGCGGCCCTTCCGGCTCTACACGGGTGATCATCAGGGGTAATACGGAACTCTCGGGAAACAATCAGCCCCTGTATGTAGTGGATGGTGTGCCTATTGACAACAGCAATCCCGGCAGCGCGGGCACTTACGGCGGTTACGACCTGGGAGATGGTATCTCGAGCATCAACCCGGATGATATAGAAACCGTGTCTGTATTAAAAGGTCCGGCAGCATCCGCATTGTATGGCAGCAGGGCATCGCATGGCGTTATCCTGATCACCACCAAGAAAGGCACGAAGAAAAAAGGATTGGGCGTTGAGCTGAACAGCACCAGCAGCTTTGAACGTATCCTCACCCGTTTCGAGAACTATCAGTATATGTACGGCCAGGGTAATAACGGACTGCTACCGGGCAACGGCGACCGTGGTTCAGTGACCAGCAACTGGGGGGCTAAGCTGGACCCCGGTGTCACCATCGTTGGTTTTGATGGAAAAGTACGGCCTTATTCACTGGTGCCTAACAACATTCAGAACTTCTTCCGCACCGGCATGACTTTTACCAATACGCTTGCTTTTTCCACAGGTAATGAGCAGAGTACACTCCGCGGATCTGTATCCGATATGCGTAATACGGATATCCTGCCAAACAGTGATATGTCACGCAATACATTTACCCTGCGCGGCACTTCCAGGTTCGGAAAAAAACTGAACCTGGACGCCAAGGTGAACTACATCCGGGAAAAAGTGCACAACCGCCCTGCCTTATCAGACAGCAAGAACAACGCTGCCTATAGCCTGATTGGGCTGGCCAACAATTATGACCAGGCATGGCTGGCAAATGCCAAAGATGAAAATGGCACTTATTACGATTGGAACGGTGGCAATCCCTGGCGTTTAAATCCTTACTGGTCGCTATACGAGATGAGCAACAAATCGGAGAAGAACCGCATCATCGCTTCCGGGCAGTTAAGATACGAGCTGAGCCCGGCCATCAGCGCGCAACTGACCTCTGGCATTGATTACAGCGGCTACTATTTTGAAGAGTATGTGCCGCGCACTACCCCCGGGGATATTCCCGGCAAACTGAGAAGACAGACTTTTGATAACCTCACTTATAATCACGAATTACTGATCAGCTTTAAAAAAGGCTTTAAGAACGTATCGCTTTCAGCCAATGTAGGCGGCAGTGTTTTCGGTATTGATAATACGATCATGGATGCCGAAGGTAAGAACATGAAGGGCGATGCGATTTCCCTGAACAGTTATCTTCAAAAAGATGTAAAGCAGTCTTCTTATCGCAAAGAGATCAACTCCGTGTTTGGCATGATCTCCGCCGGGTATAAAAGCTTTCTCTATGTAGACGCTACCCTTCGCAGGGATCAGTCGTCTACCTTACCGGTTGCGGATAACACTTATTTATACCCGTCTGTATCCGGTAGCTTCATCTTTACAGACGCTTTCAAGCTGGCCGGTAAATGGCTGAATTTTGGCAAGCTGCGTGCATCCTGGGCACAGGTAGGCGGAGACACCAATCCTTTTCAGCTGGCTTTAAGCTATAACCTGCTGGGATTACCCTACGAAGATTACGGCCTTGCATACATTGCCCAGGAAACCAAGCCGAACCCGGATCTGCGCCCTTCGCGCACCAGGTCAATAGAGCTGGGTACAGAACTTAAATTCCTGAACAACCGCCTGGGGCTGGACTTCTCGTATTACCGGCAGAACAGCAAGGACCAGATCGTTACCGTTCCTTCTTCCATCACATCAGGGTTCAGGTACCAGGTGATCAATGCCGGAGAGATTGTAAATAACGGTATGGAAGTATTGCTGACAGGCAGCCCGGTGCGCAATAAGAACTTTTCCTGGGATGTGTCTGTAAACTTTGCCAGGAACGTGAACAAGGTGATCTCACTGGCGCCTGGCCTTGATGACCTCTCACTCGCAGAAGCCCGCTGGGCAGGCGCCCGCATCGTGGCCAGGAAAGGAGAATTGTACGGCGCCATCATCGGCAAAGATTTTAAACGGGCGCCCGATGGTCAGATCATCGTAGATGCCAATACGGCCTTACCCATACCAACGGATAACTTCACCGTATTGGGCAAAGGCACCTGGGACTGGACCGGCGGACTTACCAGCACCTTCAATTATAAAGGCATCTATCTTACCGCGCTGTTTGATGTAAAATGGGGAGCAGACCTGTTCTCTATGACCAACATGATAGCGCATGCCAACGGCAGCGATCAGCATACACTGGAAGGACGCGAGGGATGGATCCGCTCCGAAGAAGAAAGAGAGGCCGCAGGTAAAAGCTCCGCCGAATGGACGCCTACAGGCGGCTATCTGCCCAAAGGAGTAGTAGAGGAAAAAGACGCCAGCGGCAAAACAGTTTACCGGCCCAATACCCGTTATGTGAATCCCAGCGTATGGTGGCAAAACTTCCAGAATTCAGGGCAGATACCTACTCCCTATATCTATGACGCCAGCTATATCAAGATGCGGGAGCTGACAGTAGGTTACTCGCTCCCGGCAGCATGGCTGAAAAGAACATTCATGGCAAGCGCCGCTATCTCTGTAGTAAGCCGTAACCCTTTCATCATCTACAAGCGGGTACCCAATGTTGATCCTGACTCTAACTATAATAACAGTAATGGTCAGGGACTGGAATATGGTTCCCTGCCTACCAGGAAAAGCTGGGGCATCAACCTGAACGCTAAATTCTGATCCACGTTCATTTTTAAATATCATCACTATGTTTATCAGATCTTGTACCTGGATAGTGTTAACAGCAGCCATGATAACAATGGCCGGCTGTAAAAAGGATTATGAAGCGCTGAACAAAGACCCGGATACTTCTACCGATATAGATCCCAATCACCAGCTTTCGTTATGCCAGCTGCAAACAACAGGCTTCCGGGATGTTACTTTGCCCGTCCTGGAATTCCTCTCACCGATGATACAACAGCATGCAGGCAGCTGGGGATCTCAATTCGGCGGCTTGTACAAGCAATATGATTTTGACTCCAACAGGATGTTCTCGAATATGTATCCGCATATGATCAAGAACCTGGTAGATATTGTTACGCGTACCTCCGGCGATCCGGCAAAGGTGAATATCAACGCAGTGGCCAGGATCTACAAGGTGTACCTTTTCTCAAAGTTGACAGATACCTATGGAGACATCCCTTACTTTGAAGCGGGGAAAGGCTATATCAATGGTACAGACAGGCCTGCTTATGACCGGCAGGAAGATATTTACAAAGATTTCTTCCGCGAGCTGGACGCTGCCGTTAAAGCGCTGGACATCAGCAAAGACAAGCTAACAGGCGACATTATCTATCATGGCAATATAACGCAGTGGCAGAAATTCGGGAACTCGCTGCGTTTACGCCTGGCCATGCGGGTGATAAAAGCGGATCCTGCCATGGCGAAAGCAGAAGCAACAGCGGCGATCAATGGCGCAGGCGGTTTGATCTTATCCGCTGAAGATAATGCGATCACGAAGCACCTGAATATACATAACGGTTATAACTGGGAGTTCAGGGGTAATGGCCTGTCGGCCGGCATTGTAGGAGAAGGAGAACGGCCTGATATCTGTATCGCCTCCACCTTGTGGGATCATCTTGCACAAACACATGACCCGCGGCAGTTCATCCTCGGCAGAGCCTATCTGAATGACAGCCGTCAGCAGCCTTTTGGCCGCACCGATATTACAGAGCTGCTCAAAAAAAGCGACCTGGGCTTTGCCCCTGTAAAGCCGGGTAATTTCTGGTGGGACGACTGGCCGGGCGGTTTTGCTTTACCCGATGAGCCGATATATGCACATGTAGAGGACAGATGGCTGGATTCAGAACGGCGTCCACAGATCGCGAATGCCTTAATTACTTTCGATGCGCCGGGCATTCACATCACAAATGCGGAAGTTGAATTGCTGCTGGCTGAGGCATCGCTGCGGTGGAACATCAACGGAAGCGCAGAACAACATTACAGGAACGGCGTAGATGCCGCTATCCGGTCTTTAACCCTCTACCCGTCAGTTACAGCGGTACCGCAGGACAGCGTAAATAAATATATAACAGAGAACCCGCTGGGCGCAGGCGAAGCAGCGCTGCAGCATATTAATGAACAATTATGGGTATACTATTTCATGGATGGTGTACAGGCTTTTGCCAACTGGCGGCGCTCCGGTTATCCAAAACTGGAATCCGTAAGTGACCCTTCGAGAGGATCTGAATCTCCATCCATCCCCAGGCGGCTGCCCTACCCGATCTTTGAAAGTATTGATAATAAAGAGAATTACAATGCCGCCGTTCAGCGGCTGGGCGGTAAGGACGACTGGACCAAACCTGTATGGTGGGATAAATTATAATACTGACCTAAACTAAAGCATCGCATGTATCATTCGCTTAAATATCCGTTTGTACTGTTTTTAATGCTGACCCTGTATTGCGCCTGCAGAAAAGACCCACAGAACCCGGCGTTGACAGAAGCTGATTATCCACGTATACTGGGTACCTGGACGAAAGAGGCCAATGTATATGAGGGCGACACCGTACAGTACGACGTGCAGTTCTCACCCGCCAATCTCTGCACGGCCAGCTGGAAGATCAACGGCGTGGAGGTATGGACAAAGTCCCGCTTCCGCTTTGGATGCCCGCCGGTTACGAAAAAGGATACCCTTCAGCTTTACCTGGAAGTAAGGAATGGCAAGCAGGTAAATTCCAGGAGCGGTATTATCATTTTAAATCCGAAACCCTAGCAAGGTTGCCCTGCGGGATGTGGAATATTTAGTATATTGTACAAGTAATCTAACCACTAAACAGTACAATATTCTAATGGAACTGAATGATATAGTATTAGATGAGAAAGATATGGGCATCCTTAAACTCTTGCAGGAGGACGCCAAAATGACGATACGGGACATTGCATCCCGTATGAACCTGAGCGCTACCCCCGTGTATGAGCGGATCCGCAAAATGGAGCAGTCTGGCGTGATCCGCCAGTATGCTGCTATTGTAGACCCGCGTAAGATCAACAAAGGGCTGACCGTACTGTGTTACATCTCTCTTAAAGAACACGGTAAAAAAGCAGGCGGTAAATTCATCCGCGAAGTAACAGGATTTACAGAGGTAACAGAATGCCTGAACATCTCCGGGCAGTTTGACTTTATGCTGAAAGTGCAGGTAAAGGATATGAACGCGTATTACGAATTCAATGTAAACAAGCTGGGTGAGCTGGATAATATCGGGCACATGGAAAGCGTGTTCGTTATGTCAGTTATCAAGGCCACTCACAAAATTGTGTAAGAATCCCTTTACTTTGCAGTATGCTACACCGGTTCCCACAATTAGTGACTGAAAAGAATGACAATGTGCTGCAGTCGGCTACTATGCCTTTTGCCAGGTATAAAACAGCTGTCACCACAGACAAGCGGACCAATTTCATCACAGAACATACATTGTTGTTTGTGCTGGGCGGACATAAGCTCCTGCACATTGGAGAGCATACGCATGTGGCGGAAGCGGGGCATGTTATGCTGATGAGACGCGGCATTTATACCATGTCTGAATTCATACCGGAAGGATTGAATTATGAAGCATTGCTGCTGTTCTTCACCGATGAGTTCCTGAAAAAATTCCTGCACAGCTATCAGCTGTCCACTGCAGCCGCAGCGGAAACCGCCTCCCACCTGGTAATTCCCACCAATGAGCTGCTGGATAATTTCAAGAACCAGTTCATGGGTTATTTCGGAAAAAGTGTGGACGGACTTGAAAACATTCTGCAGCTGAAACTGCAGGAACTGCTGCTGCTCTTACTGGCTGGTCCGCAGAAACAACAAGTACTGGCCTTCCTGCAGAGCATTGCTTTCGGCCGGCCCCTGGATATTGATTATATTGTACGTACGCACCTTTTTCAGCCGCTATCGCTGGAAGAGCTGGCCAAACTCTCCGGCCGCAGCCTGGCCTCCTTTAAACGTGATTTCCAGCAGAAGTTCCAATGCCCGCCCAAGAAATGGATCAATGAACAAAGGCTGGCGCATGCACATATGCTCTTACAGCATACTGATAAACAGGTGTCTGAAATAGCGATGGAATGCGGCTTTGAGAACATTCCCCATTTTATCAGGATCTTCAAACAGGAATACGGTATCACCCCCAATACCGACAGAGCCAAAAAAGCAATTGTTTGAGCTTTTAGCGTTACCAGCAGGCCCCTGCTCTCCGATACCTTTGCTTAAACATTTTTCAGATGAAAAACATAATATTACTGCTTGCTGCGGTATGGACATTGCATGCCACCGCACAGGACCATCAAGCACTGGAACATCCTGAAAGCCTGAATACGGACGGCCATTTCCTCTATGCCACCAACATCGGTAAAACCGGCGACCCTGCCGCCAGAGACGGCGACGGCTTTATCAGCAAACTCTCGCTGGATGGAAAGATGATCACGCCCAGCATTACAAGCGAAGTATTAAATGCACCCAAAGGCACTGCTATTATCAAAGGCATTTTATATGTAGCAGACCTGGACCGTATTGTAGGCATTGATCTTGCATCCGGTAAAAAAACGGCGGAGGTGAGCCTCAGCGACTATCACACCAATTTTGCCAATGACCTCACCGTGAAGGACGATCACACTTTATTTGTTTCACTGATGGACGTTGGCAAAATCGTGGAAGTGGATCTCAGCAATGGTAAAACCACTCCTGTCATTGATCTGAAAGGCGCCAACGGTCTTCATTACGATAAGGCTACCAAACACCTCTACACCTGCAATTTCCTTTTTGAAAACATCGCAGGCGGCGAGATCGGCGTAGTGAGCTGGAAAGATCAGCAACCCGTGTATGAAAAGATCGGCGACATTCACGGCGGCTTTGACGGACTGGAACAGCTGGATGAACACACCCTGGTTGTATCTGACTGGGTAGCGATGGGCCATGCGGCGGGTATTGTAGAAAAGATAGACCTTCGCAGTAAAACAGCCACCAAGATAGCCATGCCTGTGATTGCAGGCCCGGCTGATTTCTACCTGGATGCAAAAAAGAAACGTCTGTTCATCCCTGTTATGCTGGAAAGTAAAGTGCTGATCCATTCACTGTAAAATATAGGAACGATGACCGAGCAGGAAAAGAACAAAGCGGTAGTAACCCGCTTTAACAAAGATTTTATTGAGAAAGGTGATCTGCAGGCCTTTGAAGAGATCGTAGCAGATGATTTTGTGAACCGCAGCGCCTTTGCAATAGGCGCCTCACCCGGAAGAGAAGGCGTGAGGGATTATATCATTGATGTGCTGCACAAAGCCCTTTCAGACATCAAAGTAGAGATCTATGAGCAGATAGCAGAAGGCGATACGGTGGTAACCCGCAAAGCCATTACCGGTGTACAAACCGGGGAATTCATGGGGCAGCCAGCTACTGGCAAAAGGGTATCCATGTATCTCATAGATATCGTGAAACTGAAGAACGGGCAGTATGCGGAACACTGGCGTTACGGGCAGGTGATCGGCAGCGGCGAATAAGCGCTTGTTGAAAATTTATTGTTACATTAACCCTATGAACCGTAAGCATTTTCTTTCTGCTTTGCTGAGCACCGGTATGAGTATACCTGTGCTCAGCCGTTTCTCCAGGGCTGCTGCCATCTCCTCCCCTGCTGCCTCTTATCCCTTTATACCCCCTTATTTAAAACCGGGCGATACGATTGGAATTACGTGTCCGGCGGGTTATATCACTGCCGACGAGATCCAGCCTGCGGTACGCATCCTGGAAAGCTGGGGCTTTAAAATACGTAGCGGCAGCACCGTGGGTAAACGTGATTTCACTTTCGGCGGCACAGATGCAGAACGCCTGCAGGACTTGCAGGCCATGCTGGATAGTCCCGATATACAGGCGATCTTATGCGGCCGCGGCGGATACGGATGCGCGAGGATAGTAGACCAGCTGGATTTTTCTAAATTCCGGGAGCAACCCAAATGGGTGATCGGCTTCAGTGATGTTACGGTGCTGCATTGCCATATTAACCGGCATTACGGTATTGCCAGTTTGCATTCCAAAATGTGCAACAGTTTTCCGGATGATTTTCAAAGCGCTGATCCCGAAGTGCAGCAAACTATTCTCTCTATCCGGCAGGCCTTAACAGGAGTGCCGATGCAGTATACTGCTTTGCCGGATGCCCGTAACCGTACAGGTGAAGCCAGCGGCCTGCTGATAGGCGGCAATCTCTCCATGATACAAAGCGTATCGGGCACAGATTCTGAAATAGATACGAACGGTAAAATACTCTTCCTCGAAGATGCAGGCGAATATCTGTACAGCCTGGACCGGATGTTGGGCAACCTGCAGCGCTCACATAAGCTGGATAGCCTGGCAGCACTTATCATCGGTGGTTTTAACCGTATCAAACCTGATGATCCGGGAGAAGAATTTGGCCGTACTATGTACGATATGGTGTTGGATAGAGTAAAAGATCTCCCCTATCCTGTTTGCTTTAATTTCCCTGTAGGACACCAGCGGAATAACTATGCACTGAAATGCGGCGTGATGCATCGTTTAAATGTAACAGGTGATAAAGTAGAACTGACGGAAGTGAGATAAGCATCAGGCCATTACCAGTGCTATCACAAACAATATAGCCAACACGTACATCACAGGGCTGATCACTTTATATTGCCCGGTTAAGAGTTTTAAAAGCACGTAAGACAGCATACCGAACACAATCCCCTCTGCAATGCTGTAACTGTAAGGCATCATCACAATAGCCAAAAAGGCAGGAAGCGCTTCTGTTACATCGTTGAAATCTATCTTCATTACAGCGCTCATCATGAGCATGCCTACAATGATCAGCGCAGGCGCCGTAGCCGCTTGCGGGATCATGGCGAATACCGGTGCAAAGAACAGGGCCAGCAGGAACATGAATGCTACTGTGAGTGCTGTTAAACCGGTACGGCCACCGGCGGCAATACCGCTGGCGCTTTCTACATAGGCGGTTACCACGCTGGTGCCTAACAACCCCGCAGCTGTAGTGCCTACCGCATCGGCCAGCAGCGCCTGTTTGGCGCGGGGTATACGACCCTGGCTGTCCAGCAGGCCGGCTTTATTGCAAAGGCCTATCAATGTGCCTACGGTATCAAAAAGGTTTACCATTAATAGGGTGAAAAGGATCAGCACCATATCCATAGAGAAGATCCTGTCAAATTGCAGTTTAAAGGCGATAGGCGCCAGCGAAGGCGGAAGGCTTACCAGCTGGCCGTTCTCAGGGAGATGCGTTAAGCCGAAGGGGATGCCCGCCACAGTTGCAGCCAGGATACCTATGAGCAAGGCAGCATTTACTTTACGATACATCAGCACAGCGCTGACGATCAAACCTGTTAATGCGATCAGCGGTCCGGCGCTGGTGATGTTGCCTATTTTCAGCACCACACCTGCCAGGCGATCATTCCCCACATGATGCATACCCGTTTCGATAATACCTGCATTGGCCATACCGATCAAAGCTATCAGGAGCCCGATACCTGCGGAGATGGCATGCTTCAGGTTATCAGGTATGCTGTTGATGATGGCTTCGCGTATACGGAGCAGGGAGAGCGCGATGAAGATAATGCCTTCGAGAAAAACGGCGGTGAGCGCAAACTGCCAGCTGTATCCCATGCCCGCTACAATGGTGTAGGCGAAGAAAGCGTTGAGGCCCATACCAGGCGCCACGCCAATGGGCAGCTTTGCATAAAGGGCCATTACCAGGGTGCCAATGGCGGCAGCCAGGGCCGTAGCCGTGATCAATGCGTTAAAATCCATACCGGTGCTGGAAAGGATGCCGGGGTTCACAGCGAGTATATACGCCATGGTAGAGAAGGTGGTCAATCCTGCGAGGATCTCCTTTTTTACCGTAGTTTGATGTTCAGCTAAACGAAAGAATGTTGATAGCATGCACAAAAATAGATTTTATCCTAATTTCATAGTATGACCGAAGGATGGAAAGTGATCACAGAATGGCTGGCTGCAAAAGAGCTGCAGCCTTTTGCGTTTCAGGAAGAAGCCTGGCGCGCATATCAGCAGGGAAGATCGGGACTGGTGAACGCCCCTACCGGGTACGGCAAAACCTTTTCGCTATTCCTGGGCGTGGTAATAGACTGGATAGACCGTCACCCCCGCGACTACCGGAAGAAAACAAAGAACGGCCTGCAAATGTTGTGGATCACGCCTTTACGGGCGCTGGCAAAGGATATTGGCCGCGCCATGGAGGAAGTGCTGCAGGAGCTGGACATGCCCTGGCAGGTGGGCATCCGCAGCGGCGATACGCCGACGGCTGTACGGCAGCAACAGAAAAAGCAGATGCCAGAGATCATGATCATTACGCCGGAAAGCATTCACGTGCTGCTGGCGCAAAAAGATTATGCACGCGTGTTCAGCGGCTTACACACCGTTGTTGCCGACGAATGGCATGAGCTGCTGGGCAGCAAACGGGGCGTGATGGTAGAGCTGGCCCTGAGCCGTCTGAAAGGCCTGGCGCGTAAAGAAGGGCGGCCGCCGCTGAGGATCTGGGGCATATCCGCCACCATCGGCAACCTGGACGAAGCACTGGAAGTGCTGCTGGGACGGCCGGACCCCGGGGCGGTGATCATCCGCGCAAAGCTTAAAAAGCAGATCGCCCTGGAAAGCGTGCTGCCGGACGAGATCGAGAAATATCCCTGGGCCGGGCACCTGGGCACCCGCATGTTGCCCAAAGCCCTGCCTATTATACTGGAAAGCCGTACTACCCTCATATTTACCAATACCCGTTCCCAATCTGAAATATGGTACCAGGAGATCCTGCGCCAGTGCCCTGACCTTGCGGGGGCCATTGCCCTGCATCACGGCTCTATTGACATGGAACTGCGTACCTGGGTGGAAGAATCGCTGCACAGCGGCGTGCTGAAAGCAGTGGTATGTACCGCCAGCCTGGACCTGGGCGTGGATTTCCGGCCCGTGGATACGGTGATCCAGGTGGGCAGCCCAAAAGGCGTAGCCCGCTTTCTGCAAAGAGCCGGACGTAGCGGTCACCAGCCCGGCGCCGTAAGCCGTATCTACTTTCTACCCACCCATTCACTGGAGCTGGTAGAAGCGGCCGCCCTGAAAGCCGCCATCCAGGAAGAGCTGGTAGAAAGCCGTATGCCCGTGGTGCTGGCTTATGATGTGCTGCTGCAATACCTGATGACACTGGGTGTTTCCGATGGTTTCTATGCAGATGAAGTACTGGAAGAGATCAGCGGCACTTTCTGCTACAGTGAGATCACCGCGGAAGACTGGCAATGGATCCTTTCCTTCCTGACCACAGGCGGCGAGGCCCTGCAGAGCTATGATGAATTCCGCAAGCTGGAACGGGAGGGCGACCTGTATATCTGCCGCAGCAGGATGATCGCTATGCGCCACCGCCTGCATATCGGTGTAATTGTAAGTGATGCCATGCTGAAAGTGAAATTCATGTCGGGCGGATATATTGGCATGATAGAAGAATGGTTCGTAGCCAGGCTGCAACCCGGCGATACTTTCAGCACCGGTGGATATATACTGGAATTTGTAATGATCAAGGATATGACCGTACTGGTTCGCCGGTCTAAAGCCAAGCGGGCCATTATTCCCAGCTGGGGAGGCGGACGTATGCCCTTATCCGCCAACCTGGGAAAGATCCTGCGGCGCACTTTTAATGAAGCGCTTTCAGGCAGCTCCCGCGAACCGGAGATCATGATATTAAAGCCGCTGTTTGACCTGCAGGAACAGCTGTCGCACATACCCACAGAAAACGAGCTGCTGATCGAGAAGATAGAAACGGAAGACGGCCATCATCTCTTTGTATATCCCTTTGAAGGGCGCCTGGTGCATGAAGTAATGGCGGCATTGCTGGCCTACCGTATCAGTCAGCGTACGCCGATCACCTTCTCCATTGCCATGACCGATTACGGGTTTGAGCTGCTGAGCGATCAGCCCATCCCCGTGGACCCAACCAATGTGCAGGAATTATTCACGCCTGAAAACCTGACGGTGGAACTGCAGGCCAGTGTGAACTCCACGGAGATGGCGCGGCGCAAGTTCCGCGATATTGCGGTGATAGCCGGACTGGTATTCCAGGGCTATCCCGGCAAGCATAAGACCAGCAGACATTTGCAATCATCGGCTTCCCTGCTCTTCAATGTGTTCAAAGATTACGATGCACACAACCTGCTGCTGCGCCAGGCCTTCAACGAAGCCTTTTTCTACCAGATGGAAGAAGCCCGTTTGCGGGAAGCCATGGAACGTATTTACAAAAGCCGGATCGTGATCACGGACCCTCACCGGCTCACCCCCTTCTGCTTCCCGATCAAGGTAGACAGTTTGCGGGAACAGCTGACCAGCGAGAAACTGGAAGACAGGATCAAAAAAATGCTGAAGCATTCGTAACAGGAAAGTATGTAGCTTTGATGTCCTAAAAAATCATGTGGAACTGTGGAGGAAGCGGTATTTAATTTTCAGCAACAAACATGGCACTTATCAGCAGGCAAGGCGCTGTACTGGGCAGAAGAAAAGGCCCTGATCCTGTCTGACCTGCACCTGGGTAAATCTGCCCATTTCCGCAAGGCGGGCATTGCCGTACCTGCGGGGATCATTGAAGAAGACCTGTACCGCCTGCAGCAGCTGATCACCCGCTACCACCCGGAACAGATCATTGTAGTGGGCGACCTGTTCCACAGCAGCGCCAACAACGAGGTGCAATACTTTCGCCTGTGGCGGCAGCAATTTCAACATATCCGTTTTGTACTGGTAAAAGGCAATCATGATATACTGGATGATGCCCTGTATGAAAGCCTGCAGATCGTCGTACAGGACACCCTTACCCTTCGTAACATCCATTTTATGCATGAGCCCTGCGAAGATGAGGAGAATGAACATTATATCTTTTCGGGTCACCTGCACCCGGGCGTGATCATCGCCGGAGGCGGCAGACAAAGTTTACGCCTGCCCTGCTTCTATTTTGGGAAACACTGCGGTATACTGCCAGCTTTTGGCCGTTTTACGGGCCTGGCCACACTGAACCCGGATACCGGAGAGCAGGTATTTGCCATTGCCAATAAAAGCATCTTCCAGGTGCAATAATGCTATAAGACTAGTTGTATAAAACTAGTGCTATAGGTAAATACACGTACAAAAATTATCAACAAATCCACCAAATTTGTGAAGTCTATTTATCAGAGCCAAATGCAAATATGAAAATTGCGTATGACCACATATATGTACATCCCTTACCGGAGGGCCACCGTTTCCCGATGGAGAAGTACGAGCTGATCCCTTTACAGCTCCTGCGCGAAGGAGTGATTACAGCAGCGCAGATCTTCTCTCCTGCCCCGCTGGAAGAAGAGATCATCTTACGCACCCATAACGAAGCATACTGGAAGAAGCTTAAGCATCAAACCCTAAGTGAACGCGAACAACGGAAGATAGGCTTTGCACAATCTCCCGCATTGACACTACGCGAGATCACTATCTGCCGTGGCACTATAGACTGCGCGCTACATGCCCTGCATCACGGCGTTGCACTCAACGTGGCCGGCGGTACGCACCACGCCTATGCAGATCGCGGAGAAGGCTTCTGCCTGCTGAATGATTTTGCAGTGGCGGCCAATTATCTCTTAGATCAAAAATTAGTAAAGCAGGTATTGGTGATTGACCTGGATGTGCACCAGGGCAATGGCACTGCCGCTTTGTTTGCAGACAATGACCAGGTGTTCACTTTCAGCATGCACGGCGCCAATAATTATCCTTTTCACAAAGAAGCATCTGACTGGGATATTCCTTTAAAAGACGGCACGGATAACAGCACTTACCTGCAGCTGTTAGCGCAGGCGCTGCCCACACTGATTGAACGCGTAAAACCGGATATGGTATTCTATCTTTCCGGAGTGGATATACTGGAGACAGATAAATTCGGAAAGTTAAAAGTAACTCAAGCCGGATGCAGGGAGCGGGATGAGATGGTATTCTCCTATTTACACAAGCATCATATTCCCTGTACCGTGGCCATGGGCGGCGGATATTCGGCAAATATAAAAGACATTGTGAATGCACATTGTAACACCTTCAAAGTAGCAGCGGCGGTGTGGAACTAGCAAGTTTCTTATGCAACCGGAGGGCCGCAGCTGTAAGGCGTTGGATCAATGTTCTCATTGTTATTTAAATGATCGTATTCTGATACAGGATCTGAAACAGTATAGTGCTTGACAGCTTTAAATAAAAAGCCGCTCCGTTTGATAACGGGGCGGCATCATTGATGGGCTTTAGAAAAGCGGGGGATAACAAAACTTATGTATTAATCAGCGTCTTTTTCCATCGACATCATGTCAAATATGTCAACGCGTATATATTAGTGGTTATTATATCAGCCTGGAGATTAATTTACGTTGCACTCCATTCACAGCTTACAGCGCACTCCATTCACAGCCAGATAGACAGCCTGTCTGCCTATCTCCTGTCACAATCTCTTCTCTTACTATCAGCAGCTAATCCTTGATCTTCTTCTTCAGCAAACTTACCTGGTCTTGTAAATGGCTCACCATATCTGCGAGGTGGTTTACACTCAGGCGGCTTTGCTGGCCGGTTTTACTGATCACGGCATCGGATTGCCAAAGTTCGATCACATCTTCCATGGCAACGGCATAGGGCTCGAACTGCGGATTGTCTGATACCATGGTGATCTTGCCTTTGGAGCGGTTACTTTTCAGGAGACGTTTGTAGACGATGCCTTCGCGGTTAGTGACCACGATATAGGTCTCGTTATTCTTGATCTCCTCCCAGCCATCTACTTTATGACATACGATCACGGAGCCGGATGGTGTAGGCAACATGGAATCACCGGCTATTTCAAATGCACGGTAGTTACCAGCGCCCAGCATGGGGAGGGTAAAGGTGTTCAGCTCTTCGATGAACTCATCATCGTTATAGCCTGCCAGGTAGCCCGCTGCCGCTTTAACCGGTACAAATTCTATCTGCTGACGGCTGCTGCCCAGCTTTTGCTGACGCCTTTTTTCCAGGAAATTGTCTTTCTGTGAGCCCAGATCACGGCGCAACAGGTCGTCTATGGATACACGGAACATGTCGCTGACCAGCTCCAGTACTTCCGTACGCGGCTCAGCCCGTTCCTCTTCATAAGCTCCCAACAGGGAACGCTTGATTCCTAATTTATCTGCAAACTCCTGCTGGGTCCAGCCTTTCTGCTTACGCAGGAACTTGAGATTTTGACACGCTATGGACATACCCAAATTATTTAGTACATTGCTAACAAATTTAGTAATTAATTTTTGTAATTACCAAATATTTTCCAGTTATTCTTTATGCTTCACTTATTTTTGCCCCGGGAAAATCTGAACATAAAACCACACATATGCATAGCACTTTGGTTCTCATTCACTCCATTTTAAGATGGGCTATTTTACTGACTGGCATCTGGGCTTTCGTACGGGCGTTGAAAGGAGCTAATGGAAAAACACCTTTTGTTGCTGCTGATAACAAGGCCAGCCTGTTTTTCTCTATCAGCCTGGACATCCAGTTCCTGATAGGGTTGATATTGATGTTTGTAAGTCCGTGGGTAACTTTTAACATGAAGGAAGCCGCCGAACGTTTCTTTTCAGTAGAGCACCCCACCATGGCGCTGATTGCACTGGTACTGGTCCACATTGGCCGCTCTAAAGTGAAGAAATCGCCAACAGATGCATTGAAACATAAGCGCGCGCTTATTTTCTACGGTCTGGCGCTGCTGATAATCCTGGCAATGATCCCCTGGCCTTTCAGAACTGCACTGGGCAGAGGTTGGATATAAATAATTCAGCTATTAGCAGCTAGCCCGTGGAGGTTAGCTGCTAATCAGCCTTTATCTTCATTAAATAAGCGGAAAGAATAGATATAAGGCAGGGCAGCCAGTATGGCCCCGGCAAACATCAGGATGAACACCCCGGTGACCAGGGGCAGGAAAAAGCCCGCTATAATGGTCACAATACCCGTCCACAACCAAAGATTACCCGCCATGGTATGCGTTTTCTTCCAGATATCGTTACGCTGCAGCGTCCAGGGCGTTCTTACCCCCACAAAATAATTAGGCTGCAGTTTCTTCAGGTAACCTCCCAGCAAAGCGATCAGCAAACCTACCCCTACAAAAGCCCAACGCTCCATAAAAAAGGTTTTTCCCCTGCTCACCATGAATATGATCAACGAGGTAAAAATAGCCAGGTAGATATGTATCATAAAACGGATACGGTAATACTCCCGTTGATGCCCCTCCGTGGCCGGAGCAGCCTCCGTAATATCCTCATCTGCCGCTGGCAGGTATCTGAAAAGGAAATATAACAGCAGGTTCGTCAGGAATAAAAAGATCATGACCAGCAGGATGTCCGATTTGGCGCCTACACGCTGCGGTACGCCAGACACGTCATAGTTGGTCGGGATCTCGGCCGGCAACGTATTCCAGATAATGCCTAAGTAAGCCATCGGAATAAGCAGCAGCAACAGTAATAACAGTTCTTTAGGAATATCGGGCTTTTGCATTGGGAAAATGATTTAGTGGTGTTGATAAATCTCTATTCCCCTCTTTCAGTTTTCATTGTCCTATAAATACTACAGCAATCAGGCCAAATATGTTTAGTTAATCTATTGCTAATATCGTTAGCAATACTAATATTATTAGTATATTTGGATAGAAAACAGGGCATCATCATGATCACTTTACAACAACGGTCTATTGCACATTTTGACCTGGACTGTTTCTTCGTATCCGTAGAATGCCTGAAAGACAGCCGGCTAAAGGGCAAACCTTTGCTGGTAGGCGGCCATGGAGACAGGGCCGTTGTTGCCGCCTGCAGCTATGAAGCCAGGCGCTATGGCATTCACTCCGCCATGCCCATGAAAATGGCGCTCAAACTATGCCCCCATGCCATTATACGCAGCGGCGATATGGAAATGTACAGTGAGCTGTCCAGACAGGTCACCGATATCATTGCCGACGGCGCTCCCCTATACGAGAAATCTTCCATCGATGAATTCTACCTGGACCTTACCGGGATGGATAAATACTTTGGCTCACTGAAATGGACCACCGAACTGCGGAAAAAGATCATGCACGAAACAGGACTACCGATCTCCCTGGGCCTCTCCTCCAATAAAATGATCTCTAAAGTGGCCACCAATGAAGCCAAACCCAACGGACAAATGGAAGTGCCCTTTGGAGAAGAGAAAACCTTCCTGGCGCCCATGGCAGTGGAGAAACTGCCTATGGTAGGAAAGGAAACGGCCGCTCAGCTACGCCGCCGCGGGGTAGAAAATGTAAGAACCCTCAGCGAGATACCGGTCACCATGCTGGAAGCCTGGCTGGGGAAGAACGGCATCTCCCTGTGGAACAAGGCCAACGGTATCGACGAATCACCGGTAGTGCCATATCATGAACAGAAATCCATCTCCACAGAAAGTACCTTTTCTGCAGATACCATAGACATGCGTTTCTTACATGCCGAGCTGGTACGCATGACAGAAAAGATCGCTTTCGAGCTGCGCCAGGAAGATAAGCTGACTGGCTGTGTAACCGTGAAGATCCGCTACTCCGACTTTGAAACCGTTACTAAACAGATGAGCATTCCTTACACATGCTGTGACCATGTGCTGCTGGAAAAAGTAAAGGAGCTGTTCCATAAACTATACGATCGCCGCCTGCTGGTACGCCTGATCGGCGTGCGTTTCAGCCAGCTGGTACAGGGCAATTACCAGATCAGCCTGTTTGACGATACCCAGGAAATGATCGCATTATACCAGGCCATTGACCAGATCAAGAACCGCTTTGGATGGCAATACCTGATGAAGGGCACTAATGTGGCAGCACCCGGACAGCCCGTCCGCCGCACGCGTTATAACATGGTGCCCTATCCAAAACGCTGAGCCATGTACCTTAACTGCAAAACTTATTTCAGCCTTCGCTACGGCACCATCAGCACCAAAGACCTGGTAAAGACCGCCCGGCAAATGGGCATTACCAGCCTGGCCCTGACCAATATTAATATGACGGCAGATGTGTGGACCTTTGTAAAGGAATGCCATGAAAACGACATCAAACCGATCATCGGACTGGAATGCCGTAACGGTCATATTTTTAAATATGTGCTGCTGGCGCGTAGCATGCAGGGCTGGTTCCATATCAATCGTTTTCTTTCCACTCACCTGCAGGACGAGCTGCCTTTCCCAGACAGGGCGCCTGCGTTGCCGGATACTTATGTGATCTATGCCTGGGGCAGTGTACCCCTGCCACAACTGCAGGCGCATGAGCTGGTGGGCATTCGCCCCCGGGAAGTGAATAAACTGTTCCGCGTAGACACCCTGGCTTATAAAGATAAACTGGTGATCCTGCATCCCGTCACCTTCCAGGATACGGAACATTATCAGTTACACCGCGTACTGCGGGCTGTAGACCAGAACATCCTCATCACTCAGTTGCCGTCCGACACCACTGCCTGGCAGGATGAATGCTGGCAATCCCCTGCCAACCTGCTGGAACATTACCTGCAATACCCGCACATTGTGCAGCAAACCCTGCGCATAATGGAAGCTTGCGAACTGCATTTTGATCTGAGGGCACATCGTAACAAGAAATACTTCCTGGGCAGCGCAGACGCCGACCGTGAAAAGCTGAGAGCACTGGCCTATGAAGGTATGCTGTACCGCTACGGCCCCGATAATGAAGAAGCGAAATTCCGTATTGAAAAGGAGCTGAAGATCATCGAAGACCAACACTTCAACTCCTATTTCCTGATCACGCATGATATCATTCACTACGCGCTGCATAAAGGATATTTCTATGTAGGACGCGGCAGCGGCGCCAACTCCATCATCGCTTACTGTCTGCGTATTACGGATGTTGATCCAATTGCGCTGAACCTTTATTTTGAACGCTTCCTCAATCCGTACCGCAGCTCGCCTCCCGACTTTGATATTGATTTCTCCTGGCGTGACCGCGATGATGTGATCCGGCATGTGTTCGATACCCACAGCAAGGAGCATACGGCCTTGCTGGGCACCGTGGCCACTTTCCAGGACAATGCCATCATCCGCGAGCTGGGCAAAGTATACGGCCTGCCTAAAAAAGAAATAGACCGCATACTGGAAAATCCCTTCGACCTTGCATTTGAGAAAGACAGCATACACGGGAAGATCCTGAACTTTAACCGCCTGATGACACAGGACAATAAAGCTTTTCCCAACCACCTGAGCATCCATGCAGGCGGTATCCTGATCAGTGAAGCGCCCATCCATCAATACTGCGCCACCCACCTGCCGCCCAAAGGCTTCTGTACCGCGCAGCTGGACATGCACCAGGCAGAAAGCATCGGCCTCCATAAGTTTGATATCCTCAGCCAGCGCGGCCTGGGTCATATACGCGACTCCCTGGATATTATCAAAGCCAACAAAGGCGTGGATGTTGACATCCATTCCATCAAAACATTTACAGCAGATCCGCAGATCAAAAAGCAGCTGAGAACAGTGAACACCATCGGTTGCTTTTATATAGAATCACCTGCCATGCGGCAGCTGCTTAAGAAGCTGGAATGCGATGATTACCTCACCCTGGTAGCAGCCAGCTCTATCATCCGCCCCGGCGTAGCCCAATCAGGCATGATGCGGCAGTATGTAGAAAACTTCAGGAACCCCGATAAAGTAACCTACCTGCATCCCATCATTAAAGAAGTGCTGCACGAAACCTTCGGCATCATGGTGTACCAGGAAGATGTGATCAAAGTGATACACGAGTATGCTGATATGGACCTGGCCGATGCCGATATCCTGCGCCGCAGCATGGCGGGTAAATACCGCGGACCAGGCGTATTCCTCCAATTGCAGGAACAGTTCTTTTCTAACTGCCAGCGGCTGGGGCGCCCGGAAGCCGTCAGCCAGGAACTCTGGCGGCAGATCTCCAGCTTTACCAGCTTCTCCTTTTCAAAGGCGCACTCTGCCACCTATGCGGTGGAAAGCTACCAGAGCCTGTTCCTGAAAACCTATTTCCCGGCTGAATTTATGGTAGCGGTGATCAACAATTTCGGCGGCTTTTACAACCGTGAACTGTATTTCCGCGAACTGCAGAAAACCGGTGTTAAAGTCCACCCTCCCTGTATTAATAACAGTCAATACCCCACCAGTATAAAAGGAGAAGAAGTATACACCGGCTTCATTCATGTAGAAGGACTGGAAGAAGCCTGGATCAAACGTATGCTGGAGGAACGGCAGCAATACGGCCCCTATGCCAGCCTGGAAGATTTTACGGAACGCATGCTGCCGCCCCCTGAGCAGCTGGATATCCTGATCCGGATAGGCGCCTTTAACTTTACCCGCCGCACTAAAAAAGAGCTCTTATGGCAAAGCAGCCTCCTGCTGAAAAGCAAGGATCCCCATGCAGACCATGTACTGCCCCTGTTCCGGGAACCCGCCCCGGATTGCCGGCTGCCCCAGCTGGCCTATCATGCCCACGAAGACGCTTTTGAGGAAATAGCCCTGATGGGATTCCCGGTAGCCTCCCCTTTTAGTGTGCTGGAACACGATCAAAATCAGTATCTTACAGTAAAGGAACTGGAACAGCAGGTGGGCCGGACCGTACGCAGCCTGGGTTACCTGGTATGCACCAAGTATCTCCGCACTTCCCAGGGCGCGCCCATGTGCTTCGGCACCTTCCTGGACCGGGAAGGCGCTTTCCTGGATACTGTGCATTTCCCGGAAAGCTTCCGCCAGTATCCCCTTCAGAAAGAGGGATTTTATATACTGGAAGGAAAGGTGTCGGAAGAGTACGGAGTGATTACCCTGGAAATCAGCTACATGAGGAAGATTGGATATTTTGAGGATAAGAATTTGGATACCGGACAAAAAGCCGTATATTTGTGACAAATGTCGTAAGTATGATTAAACCGCAAAAAGACAGGGGGTACCTCGGGCAGGAGCAGGCCTTACTGGTAGTACAAGACAGTGGTGGCGTTTCTTATGTAAGCGGCAGGGGGTACTTTGATTTTATTCAGCTTTCCAGAGATGGAATTATTAAGAAAGCGCTCATGAACCTGAGTCAGCAGCTTTCCTTTTCTCTGTCAGAGATAGCGCGTATACTGCATATTTCAGAACGAACGCTGCAACGCTATGGAGACGATGAAAAGCTGTCTGCAGACACGTCCGAGAGAGCCATATTACTTTCACAGCTGTACCAACACGGCACGCAGGTATTTGGCGACCTGGAAAATTTCAAGGAATGGATGCGCACACCATTGCCTGCATTTAACTATCAACCACCTATTTCTTTATTGGATACCACCTTTGGTTTCCAACTCATCCAAGATGAACTTGGCAAAATTGCCCACGGCATTTTTGCATAGACCCACCCTATTTGAATGGAAGTTTACCGTATCAGCAAATGCATGTACATTACTGATCTGAATGGTGTTGGCGCCCGTTTATACGGCGGACGCTGGAACAGTAAGGGACATCCTGTTGTTTATACCGCCGGAAGCCGCGCCCTCTCTGCACTGGAAGTACTGGTGCACGTACCATTAAAGAACATCGTACAGGATTTTTGCATTGCTACTATCATGATCCCGGATTCCCTCCCGGTGAAAACCCTGCAGCGCAAGGAGCTGCCCTCAGGCTGGCAATCACTGGCCCCTTTTCCTGAGCTGCAGAAAGTAGGCGACGCCTGGCTGGAAGAAGGGAAATATCCTGTGTTAAAATTGCCGTCTGTTGTAATTCCTGAGGAGTTCAACTACCTGATCAATCCCCTGCACCCGGAGGCAGAGGGGATCACAGTACTCAGCCAGCATCCCTTTGTGTTTGATCAAAGGCTGAAGGAATCGAAGAAATAATGGGTAGTATATACAGTCAAAAAAAGAGAATGCGCAGATAAAATCATCTGCGCATTCTCTTTATGTATGTTCGCTTACGTATTATAAGTTGAACAGTCCTTTGTTCAGCAGCTGCAAGGTTTTCTCCTTGTACTGGCCGCCTACGAGGATGGAGATATTATGCCTGCTGCCACCGTAAGAGATCATGCGCAGCGGTACTTCATTCAGTGATTCAAACAGTTTCTTCAGGATAGAAGGCGTAGCCGCCACCTCATTCCCTACGATTGATACGATGCTCTGGTGGTGATCCAGCTCCACGGTACCAAAGGGATGCAGCTCCTTCAGGATCTGGTCTATGTTCTGCAGGTTATCTATCGTTAATGATACGGCCACTTCGGAAGTGGTGATCATATCTATCGGCGTACGATATTTTTCAAACACCTCGAAGATCTTCCGTAGGAAACCATAAGCCAGCAGCATGCGGCTGGATTTGATCTTGATAGCGATGATGCCGTCTTTAGCAGCGATCGCCTTCACACCATCGCCATTAGGCAGTTCGGTGATAATAGTTCCTTTAGCTTCCGGCTGCATAGTGTTCAGCAATTTCACCGGTATGTTAAAATGCTGGGCAGGCCAGATAGATGCGGGGTGCAGGATCTTGGCGCCGAAGTAGGCCAGCTCGGCCGCTTCGTCGAAAGACAGCTGCTCGATCGGGAAGGTTTTATCCACCACACGGGGATCGTTGTTATGCATGCCGTCGATATCTGTCCAGATCTGTATTTCACTGGCCTGGATAGCAGCGCCGATCAGGGATGCAGAGTAGTCGCTGCCGCCGCGTTTCAGGTTATCCACCTCGCCTTTGGCGTTGCGGCAGATATAACCCTGGGTGATAAATATATGCTGTCCTTTATTTTTATCGATCAGGTTACCCAGTTTGATCTTGATCTTGGGGATCTCCGGCTCTTCAAACTCGTCTATGCTCATGAAGTCGAGCGCGGGCAGCAACACGCCCTGCACCCCGGCTTCTTCCAGGTAAACGGTGAACAGCTTGGTGCTCAGCAGCTCGCCCTGGGCCAGTATATCCTTATTCAACGCTTCGTTGAAGGAGATCTTAAGGATGATATTCAGGAATTCAAAATGTTCATCTACGATAGCTTTAGCTTTGGCGAGGGGAGCCTCCTGCTTGACCAGCTCTTCACAAAAGGTACGGTAATGCTTCTCCAGCTTGTCTATCTGCTGTTTAGCCTGATCCTTTTTACCTTCTGCGAGCGATTGCCCGATCTCCACCAGTGCGTT